>JABLTO010212714.1_pt1 | contig 22253 bp, 16 predicted proteins | sample 7160091 | NCBI WGS metagenome assembly JABLTO01 (sample SAMN14651225, study PRJNA627086) | human gut metagenome | isolation source: feces | host: Homo sapiens
AATTAGTCTACATTTGCAGAAAAGAGGACAAAATATTCATTTTGTCTGCTGCACCAGCCCAAGGCAGGCTATTTTTTTTGCATAAACATCTTCCGTGGATACCAGATAGATCCGCGTGGTCTCGATACTGCTGTGGCCCAGCATGTTGGCGAGGGCCGAAATGTCACGGGAAGCACGGTAAAAACACCGGGCAAAGAGATGACGCAGATTATGAGGAAACACCTTTTCCCTGGCGACGCCTGCTGCCCCACAGAGAGCTTTCATCTTCGCCCAGATCTGTCTTCGATCAAGCCGCCTGCCACCTGTCGTCAGGAAAAGCTCCCCTGATCCGATCCCCTTTTTTCGGGCATATTTCTGCAGCTTCCGACAAAGCTGCCCCGGGATCAGGATCGTTCTCAGTTTTCCTTTTAAAGAGATCTGCGTCCTGCCCTTTGCAGCGGCTTCCCGAGTGATATAGCGCACTTCGCTGACCCGGATCCCCGTAGCGCATATGGTCTCCATCAAAAGCACCATCTGCTCATCACCTTTTCTGCGTGCGGCGGAAATCAGCTTTTCATATTCTGTTTTTGTCAACTCACGGTCACTGCTGCGAAAAAAAGACTTTTGCAGCCGGATCGCCTTGATACGAAGATCCTGCCAGCACATAAACTTGAAATACGTATTGACTGCAGCCAGCATAGAGTTGACCGTCGATGGAGCGCGACCGCTTTGCAGGAGATACTGTTTCCACCGGACGGCAGTGTCCTTGGTGACCTCGCAGCAAGAAAATCCTGACGGAACGGAGCTTTGATCCTCGATCCAGGCAGCAAAATTCTTCACATCCCGCATATACTTTTCGATCGTTCCTGCACTTCGCTCCTCCTGCTGCAGGAATCCCTGAAACCGGATCAGACTCTCCTCTGTTACATACCGATTTTCACTCATGATATAACCTCCCGTTTTTGCCTCACTATAGGGGATTTCGACTGGAATGGCAAGGGGAGCAGACCTTTACGCTAGCGTCAAAGTTTTGCGGGTTTTTCCATGACTTCTTAAGTTTTAAGGCTGTTTGAGGTGAAATTTCCTTGACTTTACCGCAGGGGCAAGGTGTATAAGAAAAATGTTACAGGCAATCTACACAAAATAATTGCAACGGTTACAGACATGGAGGTAAGAATGTTAAACGTATCAAAACGGACAGCTTATATGATCCTGGCGATATCCATCGTCGTCGAGGTCATCGGAGATGCCATGCTGACGGCATCCCACGGATACGATCATGCACTGCTGGGGATCGCAGCTATCATCGCTATAGTATTTTCCTTTTTCCTGTTTTCCAAAATCCTGCATATTATCGATCTACCCATCGCTTATGCGACCTGGTGCGTAGTCGGGACACTGGCGTGCACACTGTTGGGCGTCTTTTTCTTTCACCAGCACCTTTCGCCCATCGGCTGGATATCGATAATCATTCTGGCTACCGCCACCTTCACCATGAACATGTGGGGAACGCCTGCCGAGGATCCTGAAAACGCCGAAACAGAAAGCAGAGAAACAGCAGAAAACACAAATGACGCAAATAGAGAGGAGAATGGATCATGCTAAATTCATACATCTTGCTTGCCATCTCTATCCTGGCCGAAGCGATCGCATCTTCCTTAACAGTGGCCACGAAAGGCTTTACAAACCCAAAACCGACCATCGTCTGCATGCTGGGATACTCTATAAGTTACGGGCTGTTTGGCATTGCCCTGCTGGGAATCGATCTTGGGATCGCCTATGCCACATGGAGTTCTGTCGGCATCATCGCGACTTCCTGTGTCGGCTATCTCTACTATAAACAAAAGCTGACGAAAATCGGCTACATATCCCTGTTGGTGATCATGATCAGCACCATCACATTGAATCTGCTGGGATAGTATCTTCGCAGCCGCAACCGGTCTTTTACTTATCCGCAAAAAACGATCCCTAAAAGATATTCCATCTCTCAGGGATCGTTTTTCGTTTATGATAATCCTGTTGTACTATCAATATTCAGAATCTTACAGCGTCCAGTCTGTAATGTGAGTGTGGAGCAGTTCGTGAGCTCTCTTGGAAAGAGGTTCGCCCAGGAACTCCTTATAGGCCAGCTGCACCGTCGGATTCTCGTGGGAGAATCGCAGTTCTGCTGTACTGTCGATGCCGTACAGAGTCTTGCCTCGTTCTTCTGCCAGTTCGGATCCATCGTGGATCGGCTGTCCGCCGCCACCTGCACATCCGCCAGGGCATGCCATGATCTCTACGAAATCGTATTCCACTTCGCCCTTCTTCAAAGCGGTCAGCAGTTCTCTCGTGTTGCCCAGTCCGCTGGCAACCGCCACCTTGACTGCAACGCCTTCGATTTCAAAGATGGCTTCTTTCCAGCCCTTAACGCCTCTTACCTTCTTAAAAGCGTCCGTCTTCGGGTTCTTGCCCGTCAGCAGGAAGTGAGCCGAACGCAGCGCTGCCTCCATAACACCGCCGGTCGCACCGAATATGATGCCAGCTCCGGTCGCTTCGCCAAAGAAATCATCAAACGGAGCTTCTTCCAGCTCGTCAGTCTTGATACGATCCGCATTGATCAGTCTTCCCATTTCTCTGGTCGTCAGTACCAGATCCACGTCTTTGCCCGCATCAGCATCATTGACTTCTTCTACATCACATTCATATTTCTTCGCCGTACAAGGCATGATGGAAACAGAATAGATCTTTTCCGGATCCACGCCCAGCTTCTGTGCGATATATGTCTTGCTCATGGCGCCGAACATCTGCTGCGGAGATTTTGCAGTAGAAAGATTCTCTGCAAATTCCGGGAATTCGTTCTTCACGAAACGAACCCAGCCCGGGCAGCATGAAGTGAACAGCGGCCACTTGTGCTTATCTTTTTCTCCAAAGTGCTGGAGGAATTCGCTGCCTTCCTCCATAATGGTCAGGTCAGCTGTGAATCCCGTATCAAAGACGTAATCGAAGCCGATCTGCTTCAATGCAGCCACCAGCTTGCCCAGTGTGCTTTCCTCTCTGTAAAGTCCGACGCTTTCACCCCAGGCAGTACGCACAGCCGGTGCGATCTGAACCATAGTGATCTTTTCCGGATCTGCAAGAGCATCCAGAAGCTGCATTGTATCATCTCTTTCACGCAGCGCTCCCACAGGGCAGTGGGTGATGCACTGTCCGCAGAAGGAACAGTTGGTCTCACGGATCGGAACGTTCTTGCTGATACCGATCGTTGTCCGGTATCCTGTTCCTGTCAGGCCCCATACGTTAAGTCCCTGAATGTGGTCACAGATCTGGATACAGCGCATGCATTTGATACACTTGGATGCGTCCCGGATCAGCGGCTGCTTTTTGTCCCATTTCTGTTTTTCCGCTATATTGGTGTAAGGCACCTCTAAAATACCCAGGTCGTTGGCGATCTTCTGCAAATTACAGTTACCGCTTCGTACGCAGGTCGCACATTTCGCATCGTGGTCCGAAAGGATCAGGCTTACGTTGATCCGTCTCGCCTCTCTGACTTTCGGACTGTTGGTATAAAGCTCCATGCCTTCTTCGACCGGAGTATTGCACGCCGTTACGAGCGTCTCCATACCCGCGTTTTCTACTACGCAGACTCTGCAGGCTCCGATCTCATTGATGTCCTTCAGATAACACAGGTGCGGAATATCGATCCCAACCTTCAGGGCTGCTTCTAAAATGGTCGTACCTTCACTTACTGAAATTTTCTGACCGTTTATTGTAAGATTTACCATTTATGAGTCCTCCCTCCTCTGAACGCTCCAAATCCGTTAAAGTCACAGCGCAGGCAGCGGCTTGCTTCCTGCAAAGCTTCTTCATGGGACATGCCATACTCGATCTCCATGAAGTCGTTTCCGCGCTCCTTGGCGTAACGCAGCTTCAGCTCCGCTCTTCCGCACGGCTTCTTGTCCATGAGCTTCGGATAAGGGATCTCGATATCTTCTGAGATCTCATGGTGATAGCCCAGATGTTCATCGATGTTAGCTGCTGCAACTTTACCCGCAGCGATAGCATTGATTACGGTGGACGGACCAGTTACACAGTCTCCTCCTGCAAAGAATCCTTCTACGTTGGATACTGCACTGGAGGACTCTGCAACGATGCTTCCTCTTACGACAGGGATACCATATTTCTCGAATCCCTGTGACTCGATGCTCTGCCCGATGGCAGAAATGATGATATGACACGGGATACGTTCTTCCGGTGCGCTTGCCGGCGTCGGTCTTGGACGACCTGATCTGTCAGCTTCCCCTGCGATCTGCGGCTGAACCCACAGTGCACGAACGCTGCCCGTACTGTTGCTCTCGATTTTAGCAGGAGCCTTCAGCTCTACCAGCGTGCAGCCTTCTGCTACTGCGCCGTCGATTTCCTCCGGCAGTGCAGTCATATCCTGCTTTCTTCTTCTGTAGACGATCTTTACTTCCGATGCGCCAAGACGCTTCGCCGTTCTGGCCACGTCCATGGCTACGTTTCCTCCGCCAATAACGACAACGGCCTTGTTGTTGAAGTCCGGCATAGAATCGTCGCCGATGCCTCGCAGGATCTCTACGGCAGGGATCACGCCCTTGCTGTATTCTCCTTCAACACCTATCGTCTTGTGTGTATGAGCGCCGATGGATATGTAAGCCGCGTCAAACTCTTCTGCGATCATCTTGATGTTGGCTTCATCGTTGACATCGTAATCCGTCTTCACCTCGATACCGGTAGACAGGATCGCATCGATATCCCACTGCAGACGTTCTCTCGGCAGTCTGTAGTTCGGAATTCCATAGCGAAGCATGCCGCCCAGCTTGCTTCTCTTCTCGAAGATCGTCGGTTTATGTCCCATAATAGCCAGGAAATATGCTGCGGAAAGTCCTCCCGGACCGCCTCCGATAATGGCAACTTTCTTGCCTGTATCATCCATAGCAGCAGGAACAGGCACTGTTTCACTGCAGTGATCTACAGCATAGCGCTTGATTCCCCTGATGTTTACAGCTGTATCGATCAGCTGTCTTCTGCACCTTGCCTCGCAAGGATGTTCGCAGATATGTGCACAGACTGTCGGGAACGGATTGTCCTTTCTGATCAGTCTTACGGCATCGTCGTATCTGCCTGCCATTACCAGAGCTGTGTATCCAGGCACGTCTACACCGGCAGGACAAAGTGCCACGCACGGTACCGGCTGCTTGCCTTCCTGGATACTGGTCGCGCAGCGATTGTGACGGATGTGTTCCTCGTAATCCTCGCGGAATCCATCCAGTCCCCGCAGCACCATGCTGGCCGCCTCTGTACCAATAGCACAGTCTGCCGATTCTTTAATGACCACGGCAGTACGGCGAAGCAGTTCCAGCTGCTCCATACTCTTCTCTTTGTTCAAGTCTAAAATATCATCTAAAATCTTCAAAAGCTGTCCGATGCCCACTCTGCACGGCACACATTTGCCGCATGATTGTGCGTGGCACAGCTTCAAAAACGATTCTGCCATATCGACCGGACACTGTCCCGGCGGGCTGGCTATGATACGTCTCTCAAGATCCTGATACAACCCCTCTACAACTACTTGAGCCCTGTCTTTCGTCTTAAAATCCAGTCTGCTCATGATGTCACCTACCTCTCATCCAATCATGTTTAGTAAATTCTGAAATTTACGTGGTATGTAACATTTTACAACAAAATCGTACATTTGGAAAGAGGGTCAGGGCGGGTTTTTTCACTTTCTGCGTTTTTATTTTAACAATCCCCGCAGCAGCTCTATCAGCTCTGAGGCTTGTGTTGTCTTGTTTGCCGTACGCTTTACATAGGAAGCCCCTCGCATCCCCTTCACGTACCAGCCGATGTGTTTTCGGATCTCTCTGACCGCAACATTGTCACCCTTATCGGCACGGATCAATGCAAAATGATCCAAAAGCATGTTAATTTTTTCATTATCGGAGGGTGTAACCGGTTTCATATCTCCATTCCAGAGAGCTTCTGCCTCTCGAAATATCCATGGATTCCCCAGAGCTCCGCGGGCGATCATGACCCCATCACACCCGGTTTCATCCAGCATACGCACCGCGTCTTCTCCACTCATCACATCGCCGTTTCCGATGACAGGGATCCCTACTGCGTGCTTCACGTCCGCGATCACTTTCCAGTCGGCACTACCTTCGTAATATTGCTCCCTCGTTCTTCCATGGACAGCTACTGCCGATGCCCCTGCATCCTCCAGCGCCTTCGCAGTCTCTACTGCCGTATTTTCATTTCGCGCGAATCCCATACGGATCTTAGCTGTCACCGGTTTTCCGGCATGCTTCACCATGGCGGCTACTACTTCCTGCAGAACGTCCAGTTTTTTCAGAAGTGCCGAGCCTTCTCCGTTTTTAACTACTTTAGGCACCGGGCAGCCCACGTTAAGGTCCAGCAAGGCATTGTTGCGGTCTCGCAGTTCTTTTGCTGCAAAGGCCATGACTTCCGGATCGCTCCCAAAGAGCTGGAAGCCTGTCATTTCTTCCGGATCGCCTATTTTTAATAACTGATTTGTCTTTTTATCTCCGTACCACAGTCCCTTACCGCTGACCATTTCCGTGTATACAAAAGAAGCCCCCTGTTTCCAGCAAAGGCTTCTCATCGATGTATCCGTGATTCCCGCAAGCGGGGCCAGCACAAAGGGCGTTTTAAGAGCGATATCTCCTATCTTAAAAGCTGTCTTCGGCATAGTTGCAGTCTCTTCCTTCCCGCACCGGTCCCGGGCTCTTCTTTCTGATTTTTTTATTCTTTCTGTATATGATCTCCAGACCTTCCAGCGTCAGCATCTTGTCCACGTAATCGATGCAGTCGATCCCGCCGTCAATCAGTGTTGCCAGACCTCCTGTCGCGATCACTTTCACTTCCTGGCTGGCGTCTGCGCTGTATTCCTGCAGCTCTGCTTTCATCTTCTTCACGATGTAATCCACCATTCCCATGTGTCCGTATACCAGGCCCCCCTGGATACTGTTTATGGTATTGCGGCAGATCACATGGCCAGGCTCTTCCAGTTCTACTTTAGGGAGCTTGGCTGTTTTTTCAAATAATGCGTCCGAGGAAATCTTTAATCCCGGCGCAATGGTTCCTCCCAGGTATTCTGCCTTTTCAGAAACGGCACAGAATGTGGTCGCAGTACCAAAATCAATGATGATCAGCGGGCCGCCGTACTTGGCGTGTGCCGCTACTGCGTTAACGATCCTGTCTGCGCCTACCTGTTTCGGGTTGTCGTATTTTACGACCAGTCCTGTTTTGATTCCTGCCCCGATCACGATCGCTTTTCTGTGGAAGTACTTTACCGACAGATGCTGCAGCGTATACAGCACAGAGGGAACGACTGTGGATATGATCACATCTTTCACTTCACTGATGTCCAGATCTTCATACTTGAAAAGCTGGTTGATGATCATACCGTATTCATCCGCACTTTTATTGTTGTCCGTTTCAAGTCTCCAGTTGGTGATCATTCTGCCGTCCTGGAACAATCCCAGAACGATGTTTGTGTTTCCAACATCAAATGCCAGTAGCATAGTTTTTCTCCTTTTGCTCTGTTTTATGATTTCTTTAAAATAATAGGCGGTTTTAAAAACCGCCTAATTATTTTAACACATTATGCTTGTATCCAAAATACTTTTTTACTTATTTAAGAGTAACAAGAACATCTCCGGAGTTTACGGAAGAGCCCTTTGCTGCAACGATCTTGTCTACAGTGCCATCTCCAGTTGCACAGATTTCGTTTTCCATCTTCATAGCTTCCAGGATCACCAGAACGTCGCCCTTGTTTACAGGCTGACCTTCTGTAACCTTAACATCCAGAACTGTTCCCGGCATCGGAGCTGTTACGGAAGCATCTCCTGCTGCTACCGGTGCTGCTGGAGCTGCCGGAGCCGGAGCTGCTGCTGGTGCCGGAGCTGCTGGTGCTGCTGCCGGAGCCGGAGCTGCCGGAGCTGCTGCCGGTGCAGATGCTGCGCCAGCTTCTTCTACTTCAACTGCATATGCTACACCGTTTACGGTAATATTATACTTTTTCATATCTAACAATTCCTTTCGATCATTTCGATAATAAACTTAGAATCTTCTGCTTTCGATGCAGTCTTCTCTCGCTGCGTTAGTCCACAGAGTCGTTTCACCGGAAAGTCTCTGGATCTTTCTTACGACCAGGTTCCCTGTGCCTCCTTCGCTCTGATACGCTGCGATCGCTGCTGCGATAACTGCTGTCAGAACATCATCTGTCTTCGCTGCTGCCGGTGCTGCTACCGAGGGCGTGGCATTGGCCTTTGTCTCTGCCGCAGACGCCTTATCTCCTTTCTTAGCAGTTGAGGACATGCATTTACCCATCAGAGCAAATACACCCCATAAAAGCATCAGAACGACGAATGTAATGCCCATGCCCATGAGCATCGTGACAGCCGATCCCGCCATCTTGTCCCCAAAGGACAGGGAGTCAAACAGACTCGGATCTGAAAACTTATCCATTAAACCCATTATGCTACCTCCTACAATGGAATGTTACCGTGCTTCTTAGCCGGCAGGGATTCTCTCTTCGTGCTTAACATATCCAGTGCGCTGATGATCCGCTGTCTTGTTGTAGCCGGTTCGATAACATCGTCTACATAACCCAGACCTGCTGCCACATACGGATTGTTGAACTTTTCTTCGTAATCTTCGATCGCAGCTGCTCTTACTGCATCAGGATCTTCAGCATTCTTGATTTCCTTCTTAACGGAAGAAATGATATTAACAGCACCGGAAGCACCCATAACAGCGATCTGTGCGGTAGGCCATGCCATTACCAGGTCAGCCCCCAGTTCCTTGTTGCACATACCGATGTATGCTCCGCCGTATGCCTTTCTCAGGATCACTGTGATCTTAGGCACTGTAGCTTCGCAGTATGCGTACAGCATCTTCGCACCGTGTCTGATGATCCCGCCGTATTCCTGACCGGTACCCGGCAGGAATCCAGGAACGTCTTCGATGGTCAGGAGAGGAATGTTGAACGCATCGCATCTTCTGATAAATCTTGCAGCCTTGTCGGAAGCGTCGATGTCCAGGCATCCTGCTCCGAAATTCGGCTGGTTGGCGATAACACCAACGGTAGCTCCGTCCATTCTGATGAAGCATGTAACGATGTTCTTAGCATAAAGCGGCATAACATCGAAATATTTTCCTTCGTCTGCGATCTTTGTGATCACATCGTAAATGTTGTATCCCTTGTTCGGATTGTCCGGAATGATCTCGTTCAGTTCAGGGATCATTCTGTTGACATCGTCGTTGGTAGCATATACAGGAGCTGTTTCCATGTTATTGGAAGGCATGTAGCTCAGCAGTTCTCTTACCATCAGCAGAGTTTCCTCGTCGTTCTTGCCCATGAAATGAGCAACACCGCTTACTGTATTGTGAGTTGCTGCGCCGCCCAGCTGTTCTGCAGTTACTTCTTCACCTGTTACAGTCTTGATAACAGCCGGTCCTGTGATGAACATCTGGCTTGTCTGATCTACCATGAATACGAAGTCCGTGATAGCAGGGGAATATACTGCACCGCCTGCGCAAGGTCCCATGATCACAGAGATCTGCGGAATCACGCCGGAAGAGATCGTGTTGTTGTGGAAGATCTTGCCGAATCCGGAAAGGGCCGCAACGCCTTCTTCTACTCTGGCACCGCCGGAATCCTGCAGTCCAACGATCGGTGCACCCATTTTCAGAGCCATGTTCTGCACTTTGACGATTTTTTCTGCGTGATATTCACCCAGGGATCCACCGCTTACAGTGAAGTCCTGCGCAAATGCGAATACCAGTCTTCCGTCTACCTGGCCATAGCCTGTTACAACGCCGTCACCCAGCAGTTCTTTTTCGTCCATGCCGAAGTTCGTGCATCTGTGTTTTACGAACACATCGATTTCAACAAAGCTGTCTTTATCAAAAAGAATGTCCAGTCGTTCTCTCGCAGTCAGCTTGCCTCTGGCATGCTGTGCTTCGATTCTTTTTTCGCCTCCGCCCTGTGCGATTTTCTCTTTTTTCGCGCGGAGATCTTCAAGCTTGTTCATTTATGCTTCCTCCCTTAAAGTATTTTGGATGTTTTGTTAAAAAATCATAAGTACATAAAATACCACTCTCACTATAACGTATACATTTCAAATTTGCAACTTGTTTTTGTTTGTATACATTATTCATAGGAACTTTGTAACGAAGACGGAGCACCGCGAAAAGACTTGCCTTTCGCAGTGCTCCCTCCTGATTCCATGTGTTTGGTTTTCGCTGTATCCAGCACCTTGCTGGCGGCTCTACAGATCCTTGCCGAAGTTCTTGTGGAGCGGATATTTATCGGTCAGTTCCTTGACGATAGCTCTTGCCTTTTCCATAGCAGCTTCATCTTCCGGATTGTCGATCACTAAAGCGATCGCTTCTACCGTCTTCTTCACATCGTCTTCCTTGAATCCTCTGCTTGTCATAGCCGGAGTTCCAAGTCTCAGACCGCTTGTTACGAACGGGCTTTCCGGATCGTTCGGGATCGCATTCTTGTTTGTCGTGATATTGGCATCATCCAGCAGCTTTTCAGCCAGCTTTCCTGTGATATTCTTGTTCAGCAGTTTTACCAGCACCAGATGGTTGTCTGTACCGCCGGACACCAGCTCGAAGCCTTTCTCGTTGAGAGCCTCTGCCAGAGCCTTTGCATTAGCAACGACCTGCTTCTGGTATTCTGTGAATTCCGGATCCATTGCTTCTTTGAAGCATACTGCCTTGGCAGCGATCACGTGCATCAGCGGGCCGCCCTGTGTTCCAGGGAAGATCGCCTTGTCGATAGCCTTTGCAAATTTTTCTTTGCAGAGGATCAGGCCGCCTCTTGGGCCGCGGAGCGTTTTATGTGTCGTGCTTGTCACGATATCTGCATAATCTACCGGGTTCTGGTGGAGACCTGCTGCAACCAGTCCTGCGATATGTGCCATGTCTACCATGAAGAGGGCGCCTACTTCATCTGCGATCTCACGGAAGATATCAAAGCGGATCTCTCTCGGATAAGCGGACGCACCGGCAACGATCAGCTTTGGCTGGTGCTTGTGTGCCAGTTCTCTTACGTTGTCGTAATCTATGGTTTCCGTCTCCGGATCCAGTCCGTATGCTACAAAGTGATAAGACTTTCCGGAAATGTTGACCGGGGATCCATGGGTCAGATGACCGCCGTTGGACAGATCCATGCCCAGCACTGTATCGCCATATTCGAGGACTGCCTGGTATACAGCAGTATTGGCGTTGGCACCGGAATGCGCCTGCACGTTAGCATGTTCTGCACCAAAGATCTTCTTGGCACGATCTATCGCCATCTGTTCTACTTCGTCTACGAATTCGCATCCGCCATAGTATCTCTTTCCCGGGTAGCCTTCTGCATACTTGTTGGTCAGCGCGCTTCCCATAGCTTCCATGACCTCATAATTTACAAAGTTCTCGGATGCGATCATTTCGATTTTGGTTTCCTGACGATTGATTTCACGTTTCATTGCTGCCGTTATGTCCGGATCAGCTTTTTCCAGATAGTTAAAGTACATTTCCCTCTCCTTTGCATTTCGCAATTCATGTGATGTGATAACGTAGGATATATTGCTTCGCTAGTTCACGACACGTTCCAGCCGTTTCAGCGCTAAAGCCATCGTGAGTCCCGGGATCACCCGGTTTCCTGTGATCTCAACTCCCAGCAGCTCGTTGATCTTTTTGAGTCTATACTGTACGGTATTGGTGTGGATCCCCATAAACTCGGCTGTTTTACCGCTGTTCATGCCGGCATCCAGCACAAATGTCTCCAGTGTTTCCAGAAGCTGTTTGCCCTTATTTTCACTGGCTTCCTTAAAAGGTTCCAGAAGTTCGATATAGTTTTTCTTGACGAATCCGCCCTGGATCTGGATGTTGATGCAGTTGCTTACCAGAGTCAGTTCATATTTGGTAAAAACCCGTTTGTAAGGGAATACACTCTGCACGAAGGACCAGCTTTCGCTGATAAGACGATATGCATCTCCCGCACCTTCGATCCCATTGAGACCAGTGACATGGAAGATCCTCGCACCCTTATTGCCCTTGAGCCGGTTGAAAAGCTGCACACAGCTGTTTTTCAGATCGGTCCCGGCAACTTTGTCTTCGTAAGTCAGGATCATTCCGTAAGTTTCATCGCCTTCTGTGATCTTCATGATATTGAGGTCTTCCTGCTTTTCAAACTCGGAAAAGACCTGGCTCTCCACCTCCGTGCTGATCCCTTTCGAGAAGAACACGCTCAGGATATCATCTCCGCTGATCCGTGCCTCATCCTTGAGGGTGTATGCCAGGCTCTTGTTGCCTCGCATGAGGGCTTTGATGAATTCCGCTTTCGCATCACGTTCCGGTGTGTATTTCCACATGCCCATGGCCAGTTCTATGATCTCTGCGAGCTTGGTGATCTCACCTGCTGTATAGGAATCCTCGTTATCCACGATAAACATGTAGTATTTTTCGTTGTTTATGGTCACAGGACCCCAGTAAGTAAGCACGCCGTTGACATCGATCATGGTGTATGCCTTGGCGTCACTTTCTACGTTTCTCTCTTTCCCCAGCTTGATGGCATCGGCTATCGTTGCCTTATGACGTGTTTCCACCGTGAGGATCGGATTGAAATCCTCGCTGAGTATGATCAGCTGAAAATCGTTGCTGATGGCAGCTTCCCGTACAGCCGACTGGAAATTGCTGTGTTTTTCAAAGTTCAGCAGATGGAATACCGTGTTGCTGATCAGAGTATTCCGGAAATTGTCTCCGTACAGCACCCGATCCATCACTTCGCAGATCGCCCGGGAGTATCCCGCATCCTTCGGCATCTGGATCAGCGGCATCATCTCGCGCTCTGCCGCTTCGATCAGTTTTGGCGACAGTCCGCCGCTGTGGTAGACTGCCAGCGCCGCATATCCACGGGTTGCGATGTGGTGCAGGATCCTGCACTGCGCGTCCGCGTCTTCCTGCACCCCGGCAAATCCGGTCAGCAGGATCTCCGTCTTGTCTCCTTCATAAAAGCACAGCTCATCTTCGCTGCTGGCATCCAGCACCGAGATGGATTTCACTTCATTGGTTAAATTTACTTTTGCCGCCACTACCTTCGCCTTCGCAAATGCGTCCAGCTCAAGGCAGTCTGCCACTGTTACTTTCATGATAAGACCTTCTCTCTACTATATCACAATGTTATTTTTCTTCATCGGAAGAATGATCTTCTTCATCATGTTCCTCCCCGGAGGAATCCTCATCATCAGCATTGAGGTAATCTGTGTCATATACCGCCAGTTCCTCTTCGCTCGGCATATCGTCATCCCTGTCCTGAGGATCCGCCGCCGGTTCATCATCGTCGTCACGATTTTCCGGCTCGTATGGAGTCGCTGTCTTCGTAACGTCATTGTATGTCATGATGGTCGGCTTGAATTTGCTGTCTCCATGCTTTTCTTCAAGCGCTTTCGCAGCTTCTTCCAGCTGTCTTTTCTTCTCTTCTTCCAGTGCTTTTTTGTGCATCTTTTCTGCTTCTGCAGCTTCTGCACGATTGCTGATCTCGCGTTTCTTAAGCTCTTCCTTCAGTTCCTCCCCGATCTCTTCCGGCGTTTTGACACCGTCGTACAGTTCTTCGAACTGACGGTTATCCAGCGTTTCAACTTCCAGCAGTCCTTCCGCTACAGCCGTCAGCTGATCGAGATGTTCGCTGAGGATCGTTCTTGCCGTATCGTATGCTTCTTCAATGATCGCCTTAACTTCCTCGTCGATCTCGTTGGCAGTTTCTTCTGAATACGCCTGACGCGTCGAGAAATCCTTGCCCAGGAACACTTCATCCGAAGAGCTGTAGTTTACAGGACCCAGTTTATCACTGAACCCGTACTTGGTCACCATCTCTTTGGCAATATCGGTAGCTCTCTGGATATCGTTGCTGGCTCCTGTACTGATATCATCCAGCGTCAGCATTTCCGCTACACGACCGCCCAGCAGGTGAATGATCTGTTCCCGCATGGTTTCCTTGGTTCCGTAGTACTTATCCTCCTTCGGCAGGATCATGGTGAACCCGCCGGCTCTTCCTCTCGGAATGATAGTGATCTGATGTACCGGATCTGTCTTAGGCAGGACATGAGCAACAACGGCATGCCCGGCTTCATGGTATGCAGTCAGCTTTCGTTCTTCTTCGCTGATGACGCGGCTCTTCTTTTCCGGTCCTGCGATCACCTTGGTAATCGCTTCTTCTATTTCTTCCATACGGATCTTCATGCCGTTTCTTCTGGCTGCCAGGAGTGCAGCTTCATTCAGCATGTTTTCAATGTCCGCAGGGGAAAACCCCGGCGTTCTTCTGGCCAGAACCTTCGGATCGACTCCTTCTGCCAGCGGCTTGTTTCTGGAATGGATCCGGAAGATTTCTTCTCTTCCTACGATATCCGGGATCCCGATGACGATCTGACGGTCGAATCTGCCCGGACGCAGCAGTGCCGGGTCAAGTACATCAGGACGGTTGGTCGCAGCCAGGATGATAATTCCTGCGTTCTCTGCGAAGCCATCCATTTCGACCAGCAGCTGGTTGAGGGTCTGTTCCCGTTCATCGTGTCCGCCGCCAAGACCTGCGCCTCTCTTACGACCTACCGCATCGATCTCATCGATGAATACGATACAAGGAGCATTCTTCTTAGCCTGATCGAACAGGTCTCTTACACGGGATGCTCCGACGCCGACAAACATTTCAACGAAATCGGAACCACTGATGGTAAAGAACGGCACGCCGGCTTCTCCGGCAGTCGCCTTGGAAATATACGTTTTACCGGTTCCCGGAGGACCTACCAGCAGGATTCCCTTAGGGATCCTTGCCCCCAGACTGTTATATTTAGCCGGATGACGGAGAAAATCAACGATTTCTTCCAGTTCCTCTTTTTCTTCCTTCAGACCTGCGACGTCCTTAAAGGTGATCTTGCGCAGATCACTGCTCTTCTGCAGCTTGGCTCTGCTCTTGCCAAAGGACATTGCCTTGCCTCCTCCGCCACTCTGGTTCATGATGAGGATGAAGAACACCACCATGATGCCGATCATGATCAGCGTCGGCAGCAGACTGATCCAGATGGATTCCTTTTTCGGCTCGTCGCTGTTGAGTTTCAAAGAGCCCTCGTCCACCTGAGGCATGATATACGAATCATAAATATAGCTCAGATCCACGGCGCTGTTGACGTAGGCATACACAGTCTTCCCATTGTTCAGCTCAGCCGTCATCTTCGTCTCCGTCACATTGATGCTTTCCACCTTCTTGTCCTGCAGATAGTGGATCATCGTGGATGTCTTGATTTCTTTTTCTTCCTTCGGCGCATCGCTGTTGTAGAACCATACCATGGCCAGAACGAGTCCAAAGATGATCACATAGATCCCGATATTTTTCGTAACTTTTTTCAAGTTTTCTTTCCTCCTGATACTGTCTTTTCCTGTCTCTATTTTCTGTAATAACTTCTGCTCAGATTCTATCTTGATTTTTTGTTGTTAATCTACAAATATATTGAAATATTTTATCATGAAGCACGCTTTATTTCAATAGCAGCTGCCTGCTTTTTCTGACAACTTCACGTAACTTTCAGGATTATTTTTTCTGCAAAGTTCACTTCCCTCACTTTTTCGGTGCGCATATGTGCACCAGTCCCCCCGCTACGGTCACCCGATATCCTCTCGGAAACTCTACCGTTTTCGGAGCCTGTTTCTTTTCGATGATTCTGTCCGCAGCAGCGATCCGTTCCGCAGATATGTCGCTTGCAAGCCCCAGGCGAGCAAAAGACTGCAGAAGGATCCGGTGGCGCAAAGCTTCATGGATTCCCGCCAACCCGTCTCGTTCCAAAACGACTTCGTCCGAACTTGTTTCCCGCAGAAATTCCTGCAAAGCTTCCTCCGCGCACTGCTGCAGGTAATCGCTGTCGGAAGCAGCGATCTTCCCAAGGCGAAGCAGTGCGCCGCGCACATTTTCGTTATACTCTTTTTCCAGCTCAGGAAGCAGCTCCAGCCGGATCTTGTTCCTGGTATAGATGCTTTGATGATTGGTATGATCCTCCACAGGACTCAGATCGTGCTCCCGGCAGTACTCTTCGATTTCTTTTCGCGGGATGTCCAGTATAGGCCGGATCACGGAGAATCCCCGCTCCTTTCGCTCATATGCGATCCCCGCCAGCCCGTCTGTCCCCGTACCGCGCAGCACACGAAACAGGATGGTTTCCGCCTGATCGTCCGCATTGTGAGCCACAGCGATCCTGATATGCTCCGAAAAATCGTCCGGGCTTCCGCCATGCTCCGCCGCCAGCTTTTCAGCGATCTGCCGTGCTTCGTCATAAAACGCATCATAGCGCAGCTTTCTGCCGGCTTCTTCACTGGTCATATGCCATGCTCCGGCAAGCTCGCGACAGTCTGCTTCGATCACTTTGCAGGAAAGCCCGTGCTCCCGGCAAAGTTCTTCCACATAGTTCTGGTCGCATTCCGCTGCTCCCGGCCGGAGTCCGTGGTTCACATGGACCGGATGCAGACGAATCCCCAGCGTCTGCCTCAACCGCAGCAGTATATGAAAAAGGCACACTGAATCAGGACCTCCGGAAAGGCCGAGTACAATGTGCTCATCGGATTTTATCAAATTATGAGACGCGATGGTCTCCTGCACTTTCTGAAATATCATAGGGGTTCGTTCTCCTGTCATCGTTATCTTCATTGTACCACGAATCCCTGTAAATTACAGCAGTTTTGCCGTCATTATCGTCAAATCGTCCCGCTCTTTTCCCAGATAACTGTCGCTGACCTGATCAAGAACAAGATCGCAGATGACAGCCGGTTCTCCCGACCGGATGCTCCTGAGGATCTCCGTCAGCTGCGGCAGGAAGCCTCTGCCGTCCGGACCGTCGCTGACACCGTCCGACATCATGATCAGAAAATCCCCTTTCTTTAAGAAAATCTCCTCCGAGCGGATCTCAAGCCCGTTTACGATCCCCAGAGGCACGGCGGAAAGCCGGACTTCTTCGATATTGTTTCGACGGCGGATCAGTGTTGGCGCCGCTCCGATCTTATAAAACTTTGTACGGCCGCTTCTTCTGTCCACTACCACCAGATCTACCGTTGCGAAAGAATCCTCTCCGTCTTTCATCATCATGATGGTGTTTATCATTTTCAAGGTCAGTTCCGTCCCCGCCCCGGATTTGAGGAGTCCCAGCACGGTCCGTGTGACCAGCAGGCTTTCTGCAGCCGCCCGCTTGCCCTTCCCCATACCGTCACTGATGACGAGGGCCGTCCTGCCATCCCCCAGATCCTGCCAGCCGCAGCAGTCACCATTGATCGTCCCTGTGGCTGCACACTGAGATACGGCTATGTCCATCTGGAATTTTTCATGGAGAAAAGGCTCTTTTCCCTGTTTGGTGTATCGTTTTTTTAAGGCCTGCTCCATCTGCCATCGTGTATGTTCCAGCATCTGGCTCGTCACACCGAACTGGGCAGCCAGCAGCGAGCGACTGTCCACATAAGTATCATACAGTTCTGCCAGCGTTTTCATCTCTTCTTCCTGACGCTGCAAAAGGTGGAAGGTCTCCTGGGATCGCTGTCTGAAATCCTCCTGACGGCTGCCGGAGAACAGACCGATCATCCTGCGCAGCAATGAACTGCACTTCCAGCTGACTGCGGCAAATGCAGCCACCGCCAGGAAGAGACAGTAGTTGTCCACCCCCAGGATAAGGCCGCTTTCCACCATTCTGAGAAGCCAGCAGACTGCGGTGAACACAAGAGCCATGACGATGCTCCCGAATCGTCTGAAAAATTCTGCTGCGGATGCTCCCATCAGCAGGGACAGCATGAACCCCCACTGCGTCTGTCCCGCAAGGAATGCTATTATCCCGGCTATTGTGATGACGACTGCCGTCTCACCGGTCTGACCATAGCAGAGGACGCTCAAAATCAAAAAAATCGCCGCAGGCCACAGTAGAAATCCTGCTCCTGTTCCGCAGACCGCCAGGATCCATGCCACCGTCAGCCCCGCAAGAGAAAGAAGCCCGCCCTGCTCTTCCTTCGAAGCGCGAAAAAAGCCTTCCCATAAAAAGAAAAAGCCTGCGATCATGATTCCGTCTGCCAGCAGCTCTCCAGCCCCGGTCTTGTTTACGGTGGCCGTTGCAAGGCGATAAATACTGAGTGACAGGATCCCGACAGATCCGGCAATCAGCGCACGATGCCACAGGTCCAGATGGATCTTTTTTACCCCTGCAAACAGGAGCGCGCACCCTATGACCGCGATCAGTTCACTCCAGGCATCGACACCGGTCCGAATGCAGCAAAAGATCCCGGCTCCCGCCGGGATCGCTAAATAAATATAGATCGGATTTCTGGACGCCAAACAGGCGGTAAGTGCGACCGCCGCCGGAAAATATTCTCCCAAAAAAGGCGTTCTGCCCACCAGAAAAGCGAAAAGAAACAGCAGTGCCGCATGCAGCAATCTTGTCCCGCTGCGCGGCCTGCTTTGAAAGCGACCTGATTTCCAGGTCGTCTGTCTGCCGGTGTGTTCCATTTTGATCTCCAATCCCAATCCCTCTGTCTGCGATACTTTCTGTTGCAACTATAGCGCATTTCAAGGTCGGAATTTGTCAAAATGGCTGAAAAGGCAGTATTTATTTTACATCTGACGCCCTGGCATCGTTCTACCGTGTGATCCCGTAAAACCGCATGGCGTTTTCTTTCGTCTTTGCTGCCACTTCTTCCAGGGTCAAGTCCTTGATCTCGGCGACTTTCTGAGCCGTGTACTTCACGTTAGGCGACATGTTGCGTCTGCCTCTCAGTGGTTCCGGTGATAAATACGGTGAATCTGTCTCCACCAGCAGAAAGTCCATCGGTACTTCTGCCACGACGGCCACCGTCTTGCGGTTGTTCTTGTATGTCACAGGTCCCGCCACAGAAATGGTCGCTCCCAGCTTGACGTACTGGGCTGCCAGCTCTACGCTGCCGGAAAAACAATGGATCAGCACTCTGGCATCGTCTGCCATATGATCTGCCGGATCGTCGGGCGTTTTCTTTGCAGCCTCGCTTTTTTTCAGTGTATAACCGGACGGATCGGGGCGCTTAGGGAACCAGCTTTTACGTTCTTCGGAGAAGGCGCCTTCTTCCTTTAAAATATCCATCGTCTCCTGATCCGCTTCACGAGAGTGGATGACGATGGGCATTTTCAGCTGGTTGGCCATTCGGATCTGGCGACGGAACCATTCTCTCTGGATGTCCCTCGGCGAGTGATCATAGTGGAAATCCAGTCCGATCTCACCGATGGCCACGACTTTTTTCTTTCGTGCCAGACCTTTGTACATAGCCAGCTCCATGTCGTCCATGCTCTTGGCATCGTGAGGATGGCAGCCGACCACGGCATAGCACCACGGATATTTTGCTGCGTGCTCCACTGCCAGTTTCGAACTGGCCAGATCGTAGCCGATATCCGCCACATAGTCCACATCGGACGCTTCTATGGTCTTGATCAGTTCTGCCCGTTCTTCCGGAGAGTAGCTGGCTTCGTTTATGTGTGCGTGGGAATCGAACAGCATCTTAGCTCACCGGATTCCCGTCTTCTGCTTCCGGGCTGACGAAGGCCAGGGTCTCTTTGCCGTCCTTCACATCGTCCGCAAACATGATCATGCCGTTGGATTCCAGTCCTCTCAGCTTTCTCGGCTTCAGGTTGGCAACTACGACTACTTTTCTGCCCACGCATTCTTCCGGTGTAAAGTGCTTGGCTACGCCGGAGATGATCTGACGCGTCTCCGTGCCCATCTTCACCTGGAATACCAGCAGTTTATCTGCCTTCGGGTGTTTTTCTGCAGATAAAATAGTTCCTACGCGGAAGTCGATCTTGTCGAAGTCATCAAATTCGATCTCCGGTTTCAGTTCAAGCGGGATGTTTTCTTCTTTTCCTGCGTGCTGCAAAGCTTCCAGCTCTTCCAGCTCCTTTTCGATATCGAGGCGCGGGAAGATCGGGTCGCCCTTCTTCACCTGTTCGCCGTTCATCATTTCAAAGGTAAAGGCGTCTGCCCATACCGGCTCTGCGAACCAGAGTCCCAGCTGTTTTCTGATCTTGCCGGAAGTGGTGTGCATGAACGGCTCGATGAGTACGGAAACGATACGGATGGCTTCTGCCAGGTTGTGGAGGACATTGTCCAGTCTCGGCTTGTCCTTTTCGTCCTTAGCCAGCACCCACGGCATGGTTTCGTCGATGTATTTGTTGGCTCTTCTAACAACGGTCCAGATGTCTTCCAGTGCCATGTTGAAGGCGAATTTATCCATGTTGGCTTCTACCTTCGAAGCTGCGCCGATAGCGATGGCTTTCAGGTCTTCGTCAAGCGGATCCGTCGCATCGGTCAGCGCCGGCACTGTGCCGTCGTTGTATTTTTCGATCATGGAAACGGTACGGGAAACCAGGTTGCCCAGATCGTTTGCCAGGTCGTAATTCATTCTCTTGAGCATTACTTCGTTGGTAAAGACACCATCCTGACCGAACGTGTATTCCCTCAGCAGGAAGTATTTGAGCGCGTCGATACCGTAGCGGTCGATGAGTGTCACCGGATCTACTACGTTGCCCTTGGACTTGGACATCTTGCCGCCTTCCAGCAGCAGCCAGCCGTGACCGAGTACCTGCTTCGGAAGAGGCAGTTCCATGGACATGAGCATTGCCGGCCAGATGATGGTATGGAATCTTACGATTTCTTTTCCTACCAGGTGAACATCTACCGGCCAGTATTTTTCGTAAAGCGCCGGATCGTCCGGATATCCCAGAGCGGTGATGTAGTTTGTAAGTGCGTCGAGCCATACGTAGATGACGTGCTTTTCATCGATCGGCACCGGGATGCCCCAGTCGAAGGTGGATCTGGAGATGCAAAGGTCTTCCAGTCCCTGTTTCACGAATGCGATCATCTCATTTCGTCTGCTGTCAGGCTGGAGGAATTCCGGGTTTTTCTCGAACATTTCCAGCAGTCTGTCCTGATATTTGGAAAGGCGGAAGAAGTAAGCTTCTTCCTTGGCTTTCTGCACAGGTCTGCCGCAGTCCGGGCATTTGCCGTCCACCAGCTGGCTTTCAGTCCAGAAGGATTCACACGGCGTGCAGTACATGCCTTCGTATTCACCTTTGTAGATATCGCCTTTTTCGTAGAGCTGCATGAAGATCTGCTGCACCCGCTTCACGTGGCGCGGTTCTGTAGTTCTAATGAAATCGTCATAGGAGATCTCCATGGTCTTCCACAGGTCTTTGATACCGGAAACGATCTCATCAACGTATTCCTGCGGCGTTACGCCTTTTTCCTTCGCGATATCCTGGATCTTCTGTCCGTGTTCGTCAGTTCCTGTGAGAAATCTCACGTCGTAGCCTGCCAGGCGCTTGAAACGTGCCATGGCGTCTGCCATAACGGTGCAGTACGTGTGTCCGATATGGAGATTGGAACTCGGATAATAGATCGGAGTCGTGATGTAATACTTGCCTTTTGATTCTGTCATTTTGTTTTATCATTCCTTTCATCTCTGTCGCGAATGAGCGACAGTAAATATTGGTATAGAATAGCATTATTTTGGCTGTGAGTCAAACCAGCGGGGAGATCTGGTGTCTGGTTTCACTTGGTCCTTGCGGAATCGCTCCGCAAGTCATTTCTTATCGCTCAACTTTTCCTGCATCCCTTACAACATGAACCGATAAAATAATCGCTTTTATGTTGTACTCTCTGCGATTTTTGTTTGAAATACAACATGAACTGGTGCGATTTCCGGTTTGATGTTGTATTCTCGGGAATTGGTGCAGGCTCGTGCAGCATGAACAGCCATTTTACATGGATTCATGTTGTTTTCCGCAGAAAATGCAACATGAAATTACATTTTATCGATGTTCATGTTGTCAGACTTGCAGAAAAGCAGCCCGCCTCGCTTATAGATACAAATCCGGTTCGCGACGGATCCCGGCGTACATATCTTCCAGTTCTTCCTTATGGTAAATAAAACCGGGATCGTCAAAATAGAATGCCTGGCGGGGGCATTTCTTGACGCAGCCACAGCATTTGATGCAGATCCCTGTGATCGGAGCCGGTGGCTGTCCAGGGTTTTCCTGCACAACAGATCCCATCGGACATGCGCTGACGCAGATCCCGCACCCGCTGCAAAGTTCTGCATGCAGTTTTGGTTTTACTTTCAGGATATTGATGTGGTTGCCGTTTCGATCCTGTGGTTTATAATACGGGCGGATCGGGTCGGCGCCGTCCACCGGCACGGGCGCGGCTTCACGC
>JABLTO010059459.1_pt1 | contig 22234 bp, 16 predicted proteins | sample 7160091 | NCBI WGS metagenome assembly JABLTO01 (sample SAMN14651225, study PRJNA627086) | human gut metagenome | isolation source: feces | host: Homo sapiens
CCATTAGCCGGAAATGAATAGAAAATGAATAAAAGTGTGGTGTTTCGTATAATTATGAGTTAGTATGCATCAGACACACTTTTGTAAAAAGGGAGATGCTTTTATATTTTTTTATACTCGCATCATTATATAATTTAAGTTGAACAGGCTTTATAATGATGATATCATTTACATGAATCAGGATATGTGAAAAAACGTACATAGAAATGAGGACGAATATGACTTTAAATCAGTTGAAATATGCAATAGCTGTGTCGGAATCAGATTCTTTTAACATCGCAGCAAGAAAGCTTTATATATCACAGCCAAGCCTGTCTACATCTATACATGCACTAGAGGAAGAAATAGGGATACAGATATTCAGACGTTCACAGAATGGTATAGCTGTAACACCAGATGGCAAGGAGTTCCTTGGATATGCAAGGCAGGTTATGGAACAGTTTGAGCTTCTGGATGCCAGATATATATCAAAGTCAGATGTGAAGAAAAAGTTCAGCGTGTCTATGCAGCATTATACATTTGCAGTTAATGCATTTGTAGAGATGGTAAAGCAGTATGGCATGGATGAATATGAATTCGCAGTGCATGAAACCAAGACACATGAAGTAGTAGAAGATGTGAAAAATGGTAAAAGTGAGATAGGCATATTGTATCTTAATGATTTCAACAGAAAAGTGCTTGAAAAAATATTTATGGAAAGCATGCTTGAGTTTCATCCGCTATTAGAGTGTAATGTTTATGTGTATATGAGTAAGCTTCATCCTCTCGCACATAAGGATAAGATTGCACTTGAAGAGTTAAAGGATTATCCTTGTCTTTCGTTTGACCAGGGAGAGTACAATTCTTTTTATTATGCGGAGGAAGTTCTTAGTACATATGAATATAAGCAGCTGATAAAAGCCAATGACAGAGCAACTATGCTTAATCTTATGGTAGGACTTAACGGCTATACATTATGCTCGGGAATCATATGTGAAGAACTGAATGGAGATAATTACTGTGCGGTAAAACTGGACTCGGATGAAAGAATGGAGATAGGTTACATATCACGAAAAGGTGCAGTTGTCAGTGCAATAGGACAGAAGTATCTTGAAGAAATATCGAAATCAAGAGCTTTGTAATAATGCAGATATAAGAATAAAAGATAAAATAAAAATTAATAGTTCGTATGTGAAAATGATATAATAATGCACATGTTGACAAATAGAAAAGATATTTTTATAATAAAAATATTGTGTACAGAGTATTCAGATTGGAATTTATAGAGCCATCTTATTATAATGTAAGGGGCAGAATGTGAAAAGTTGTTCGTGCTTGCATGATAAGACTTTTTATAGATATAGTACAGAAAGAGAGTTATATTACAGTATGAAAAAGGTTGAAGAACAGGCTATATATACAGGATTTACTGATATACATAACCACATACTTTTTGGAGTAGATGATGGTTCACCAGATATAGAAACAAGTCTTAAGATGTTAAGAATGGCATATGAGGATGGAACAAGAGATATGGTGCTTACACCACATTTTCATCCTAAGAGAGGTATGGCACATTATAGCCAGATAGTTGAAAATTATGAGATATTAGCAGATCTTGCAGAAAAGGAGCTGCCAGATATGGGTGTATATCTTGGAAGAGAGATATATTACAGATCAGAAGTACTTGATGATTTGGATAAGCTTCAGGAAAAGGCAATGTGCGGTTCGGATACAGTTCTTATAGAGTTTTCTCCTAATGTGGAAGAGGAAAAGGTAAGAAGTGCTGTACTTGATGTTATCATGACAGGATATCATCCGATAGTTGCGCATGTTGAGAGGTATGTTTGCACAGTAAAAAACTGGGATTATATATATGAATTAAAGCAGCTAGGGGCTGATATACAGGTAAATGCATCATCGGTTACAGGAGATAATGGGTGGAGTGTTCAAAGATGTGTTAAAGCACTTTTAAAGGATCATGTTGTAGATTACATTGCTTCAGATGCACATGATATTACATCAAGAACACCACAGTTGTCAAAGTGCTATAAGTATATTGTAAAAAAATATGGTGTTGAATATGCTGATAGGATTATGAAGGCAGATGTGGTTGAGAAATTCGGGTGATTATAGTTATGTAATTAATGTTGTGTGATTACGGATTTGTGGTTACGTGTTTGAAGAAATAGGCTGGATTGTTACATTTAACAGTCATGTCATTATAAGATAACTTGACATAGTAGTATGGAAATCTTGTTTATAAGACAGGATTTCTATACTACTTTTTATTTTTTAAATTTAATGTACAATTGAAATTCAGATTTTTGCATGTATATGATGAAGGTTACATTGTATAAAATGAGTATTTGTATTTTTGTGGGTGTTATATAATTTGTCTTACTTAAACTATGGCATGTTTTTGTAAGGAACAATGTATACATTTATAATGAATCTTGAAAAAGTTGAAGAAAATTTATAATAAAATTTCAAATAATAGTTGACAGATTAAATAACAGAGAATATAATTCAAACATAAACACATTAAACGTATAGGTTAATGGGAAAACAAAAAGACAACAAATTATAGGAGGATTAATAATATGAGTAAATATGTAGAAAGTGCAGCAGAATTAATAGGAAAGACACCATTACTTAAGTTGAATGGATATACTAAGAAGGCAGGAGTTACTAACGCTAATATTTTTGCTAAGCTTGAGTATCTTAATCCAGCTGGCTCAGTTAAAGATAGAATTGCATTAGCTATGATTAATGATGCAGAAAAGAAAGGCCTTTTAAAACCAGGAGCTACAATTATTGAGCCAACAAGTGGTAATACTGGCATCGGTATTGCATCAGTGGCAGCAGCTAAGGGATACAGAGCTATTCTTACTCTTCCAGATACAATGTCAGTTGAAAGAAGAAATCTTTTAAAGGCTTATGGTGCTGAACTTGTACTTACAGAAGGCGCTAAGGGCATGAAGGGTGCTATAGCAAAGGCTGAGGAGCTTAATAAAGAAATTGAAGGTTCAATCATATTAGGTCAGTTTGATAATCCAGCTAATCCAGCAGCACACAAGGCAACAACTGGTCCTGAAATCTGGGAGCAGCTTGATGGTAAGGTTGATATATTTGTTGCAGGTGTAGGTACAGGTGGAACTATTACAGGTATTGGAGAATATCTTAAGTCACAGAATCCAGATGTTAAGATAGTAGCAGTAGAGCCAGCTACAAGCCCAGTCCTTTCTAAGGGAACAGCAGGTGCTCATAAGATTCAGGGTATTGGTGCAGGATTCGTACCAAAGGTTCTTGATACAGAGGTTTATGACGAAATACTTCCTATTGAGAATGATGATGCTTTTGAAGAAGGAAGAGCATTCGCAGTAAGTGAAGGTATTCTTGTAGGTATCTCATCAGGTGCAGCTTTAAAGGCAGCAACAATACTTGCTAACAGACCAGAAAACAATGGAAAGAATATAGTAGCACTTCTTCCAGATTCTGGAGACAGATACTTATCAACAGCTTTATTTGCTAATTAAGTTGTTGTTTAAGCGAATATTAGTTGGTGATGAACGGACGACAAATATAAGCTACAGGCAGTCCGGCACACTATGTTCGATGCCAGAAGCTTCAATCGGCTGACTCTAAGACTTTTCATATAGGTAGTAATAGGTGACGCTACCATTCGGACGCGCCGTCCGTGGCGCGGCCTCATTGCTTCGTACATCCGTGTACGAAGCTAGCTGAGAGCGAAAGAAAAGTCTAAGATTCAGCTCGATTGAACTTCAAGTGCATTTCACATAGTATGCCGGACTGCCTGTATCTTATATTTGTCTGTGTTTCGACATAATTTAATACTGAATATTCAATTAAATCAAGGTGGACGAAACATGGCGGAGTTGTGCGCCTTACGCACAATTCCGCCCCTCATGTCTCTCCCCTCTGATTTAGCCACACATTCATTTTTCGTAAATTAAGGCACAATCAGACATAATATAAGTGAAAATCGGTCCTGTACATACATCGTGAGATGCACTTGAAGTTCAATTGTGATAGTTCTTAGACTTTTCCTTAACTCCCCAGCTATCCACAGACACGGATGTCTGTGGAAGTTCGATATGGGACACGGATGTCCCGTATCGAACGGTAGCGGCAGTAGTCACAACCTATAAGAAAAGTCTTAGAAATATCCAATTGAAGCTTCTGGCATCGATGATGTATGTGCAGCACCGATTTTCAATTATATTATGTCGTCAGTTCGCCAACCGAATGTGTGTTAAACATCAATATTGCAGGTTTTCTTCATACTCAGGATAGTCCGACATATGCTCATATCCGGCTGGCTGGACATAGTATGAATAGCTTCCACTGTTATCGTCATCATAATATCTTATTTCAATAACTGGTTTAGTTGAATCGAAATTCTTCTCAAAAGGATTCTCTAGCTCTTTAAGTATAGCCTTAGCAAGTTCTTTATTATTGAAATTATTATAAATTAAAGAACTATATTCTGCAGAATCAAGAGAATATACACTTACATACATTGAATAAGATGCGTTTGAAAGTGCGCTTGAAGCTGCGTTTGAAGCTGTATTTAAATGTGCTTTTGAAGATACATTTGATGCTTCATTACTATCATTTATTATATTTGTGAGTGTATTTTTCATCCGGTTAAAGGTTTGTGGATTATTGTCTGCACATGTCTTATTGGCAGCGTTGTAGTATGCATTTACAGATTCAGGCATGAGACTTGACAGGTAGAAGCTTGCTGAATACGTTGTTCCATTTCGTGAAAATACTGCTGTGACATATGATACGTCACCACCGCTATGGTTAGAGGTCTGGCTTACTAGCTGGTACCAGTCTGAAAATGGCATGCTTTTTATTTCTTTTAACATTATATTATATATATCACGTGTTTTATCTTCAGATATATAATCTGAAAAGGTGATATTAGCATCCTCGTATGAAGGAAGATTCTTATATTCTGAACAGAAATCCTCGTTTTTAGTGAGTGCACTGGCAAGCTTATTAACATCACTTTCCTTTAAAAATACCTTGCGGTATCTGCCTAAAATTCCATCTTTAAAGTATACTTCATATGTTACATAGTTCACAGAAGAACGTGTGTAATAAGGCAGTTCATTAAAATTATCAAGCTGTTCAGCGTTATCGTTGTATATATCAGCTATAAGCTTTATAGTGTTTTTGTCGTTTATTTTTATGTTTTTAATAACATTTTCAAAATAATCCGTATATTCAGACCTGTAATACCGGTTTTCGACAGATAATGTGATGTAATCTATGTTATCTGCGTTAGCACGGTAGGAAGTCATGTTGTTGATTCCGGCATTTAATAGAAATCCACATATAATAGCGAGCACATAAGCAACGATTATAGATGGGACTGCGTTTAATACACGATGAAGCTTTTTGCTTGATATGAGTTCGTATACTATGACGACTATGGCAGCTATTATAAATGCAATTATTGTATACATATAAGGTGAGGTGCCATATGAGTAATCTTCTTTTGACATCTGCACGTACACAAATGTTCCGAAAATACTTATAGTAAAGCCTATTACACATCGTATGGCAAACTGTAGCTTCCAGCTAAGGGCAGGCTTTCCAGCAGTTTCACTTTTTCTTATAGTAAATAATGCACATGCTATGACAGCATATATGATTGCAAGTATAAGAGTATATGTGTTTGATACACCAGAAAGCAACATGTTAGATAAGTAGTCTGATGAAAAATACGCAGGCTCAAATATTGACAGGAACTGTCCAGTCAGCATGTTATATGAGTTGTCAAGCAAAGGCATAAAATGAGTTGATGATGCAGCTGCATATATGTTGCTGACTGTTGAATTCACAAGAATAAGTATGAATCTTGGCAGGAATATAATAATTCCCGACAGACATATATTACTGAATATATTTCCTGTGACAGAACAGGCAAGTGCAATAGCAGCAGAGCATAAAAGTGCACATAAGAATTCTGCTGCATATACGTGAAAGGTTGTAGAATAATCTACAATAAAATATTTACTGAATATGTGATAACATATAAAACCAGTTACATATGTTGAAAGCATTATTATAATCTGCCATGCTGTTATAGCAGCGAATCTTGAAAGAAAAAGATTCTGCCTTTTATATGATAATGAATGGTAGAAATCACTTGTACTTCTTTTGTTTAGAAAAAACCATGCATAAAGGCAGAGTATAGGTGTGATAAGTGCAATGACAATAAGCAGATAGGATGCCGATGATACAGGTGATACGATAGATGTGTAGTCAAAGCTGTTATTTGCTATAGCTACGCCTGAAGCCACAGCATTTTTATTTGCCTTAATCATGTTATTTATGTAGATACCATCCATGATTATAGGAAGGGCAGTTATGCAGATCATAATAGCTGTTGATATAATACCTATTATTTTAAGCTGCAGGAATGACTGCCAGAATAGTTTAACACTGAATATATTTCTGTTATTAAGTTTGTTATTCATTATAACCTCCATTTCTATGTGTAATATAAATCACATTAACAAAAGCTGGGATATAGATTTTATTTATTTGTTGTTTATTTCTATTTCAAGAGCATCATTGAATTCATAACCAAGAGATTCCATCTCATATGTGAATACTTCTTCAAGAGTGAGTGGTAGTACATCCAATATAACAGGATTCATGTCACGAAGGTAATGTATAGTTTCTTCACGGTCACCATTAACAATCATGTTTGCAACCGAACCCTGCTGACGGTATCTTGTTATGTTAAGTCCTTCAAACTTTGACTTTCCGAATATGTTCTTAAATGCAATCTGTACTTTGAATTGTGATGTTTTAAGCTCAAGTACATCGCTGTCAAGTACAAGCCCGCCCTTGTGAAGAAGTGCAAGATGATCACATATGTCTTCAAGTTCACGAAGAGAGTGTGAGGTCACTATAACAGTTGCATTATATTCTGCTACATCGTTGCATATAAGCTTCTTAATAAGGTTACGCATAACTGGATCAAGTCCATCAAAGGTTTCATCAAAAAACATATATTTAGCTCTTGTTGAAAGTGCAAGAATAATAGCTGCCTGCCTTTTCATACCTTTGGAAAAATTGGCTATTGGTTTCTTTGGATTAAGCTCAAAAAGTTCAGTTAGCTTTAGATATCGCTCCCAGTCAAAGTTGTTGTATATTGAGCTGTATAGATCAGCCATTTTGTTAATAGTTGCACCTGGCAGAAAAAATAATTCATCTGCAACAAATACAATGTTTTCTTTTACTTTTGGATTTTCATATATAGGTGCATTATCAATGTATGCACATCCTTTATCTGGTTTATATATGCCAGACAATACTCTTAAAAATGTTGATTTACCAGCACCGTTGGAGCCGACCATGCCATATATGCATCCATCGCTTATGCTGCAGGTTATGTTATCGAGAGCGGTAAAATCCTCGAATGTTTTGTGAATACTTTCTGCTTTTATCATTGAAAAACCTCCTCTTAATTATTATATTTTCATTTTGTTTTGGAATTATAGGTCCTTAAATACTTCATCAACAGCTTCCATAATCTCAGATTTAGTTATTCCGGCAAGAGCCAGTTCCTTGATAGCCTGCTTGAATTCCGGCATCTTTTCCCTTGAACTGGTTCCAAGAATATTAAGAGCTTGAGAAGATACGAAAGAGCCTTTTCCAGGTACTGTTATGATAAGCTTCATTCTGTCAAGCTCTGTATAGGCTTTCTGTATTGTGTTTGGGTTGATGGAAAGACTTACCGACAGACTTCTTACCGATGGCATCTTATCGCCGCTGTTTAAAAGACCAGTCAGGATCTGTTCTTCAACCTGATTAATAAGCTGTTCATATACAGGCACTCGCGACATGACATCTATAACGAACATAGTGCTATCAATCCTCCTTATGTAGTTTTATCAAATGCATTGATTGTACTAACTGTATTATCTTAAGTAGTACAGTTGGTACATTGAATATATTACATATTATTTATAATGTCAAGATGAAAAATAAAATTATTAGTTATACTTATGAAAAATAAAATTATTAGTCAGACGAATATGTCGTATAACTTTGACTTAAAATAAATATATGGTAAAATATACAACGATAGTCACATCATTTTATCATTGAATAAAATAAGAAACCAGGGAGGTATATGATGAGCGAAGCATGTTCACATGATTGTTCAAGCTGTGGTTCAGATTGCGCAGAAAGAGAAGTGCCACAGAATACAAGAAATGATAATAATAAAAATATAAAGAAGGTTATAGCTGTTGTCAGCGGTAAAGGTGGAGTTGGTAAGTCACTTGTCACTTCAATGCTTGCGGTTAAGTCACGCAGGGAGGGACTTAAAACAGCAGTACTTGATGCTGATATAACAGGACCTTCTATACCTAAGTCGTTCGGACTTTCAGGTAAGGCTACCTGCAATGAAACAGGAACAGTAATCTATCCACCAGAAACTAAAACAGGAATCAAGACGATGTCTCTTAATTATCTTCTTGATAATGAAACAGATCCGGTTATATGGAGAGGACCAGTTATAGCAAGTGCTGTAAAGCAGTTCTGGGAAGATGTTGATTGGGAGGATATAGACTGTATGTTTATAGACTGTCCTCCAGGAACAGGGGATGTACCACTTACAGTATTCCAGACACTTCCTGTAGATGGAATTGTTGTTGTAACATCGCCTCAGGATCTTGTATCCATGATAGTTGAAAAGGCAGTTAATATGGCAAAGATGATGGATATTCCAGTACTTGGAATAGTAGAAAATATGTCATATTTCAAGTGCCCTGACTGTGGCAATATACACTATATTTATGGTAAGAGCAATATAGATGAAACTGCCAGGGAGCTTGGAATTAAGACAGTTGCAAAGATGCCTATAGACCCAGAGGTTGCTAAGTACATTGATGCGGGCAGGGCAGAGGAACTTGATACAGCTGCACTTGATGGTGTGTTTGAAGCTATTAAAAACTGTTGATCATGTAATTCAGTCTGCATTAGATGAAAAGTAAAAAACAGCCTGAATTATAAGTAGAAAGCATAGATATTGGTAAAATTGCAGTCAGAAATGAGGCTTAATATGAAGCATGTGATTATGTTTAAAGGTGGAGTAGAAACACTTGAATTTTTTTCAGTAGAGATATCCAGATATTTGCCAGAGGATAAATATGATGTGTTCTGGTATGACCTTTTTATGTCTGAAAGCAGTTTTGTCCATTTGCTTGAAATTTATAATACACATAAAGATGAAGAGTTTGTTGTACTTACATTTAATTTTGAAGGACTTGAGGGAGAAACAGGACTGTATCAGAAGCTTAACTGGAATTTCTGGGATTATTCAGGAATAAAGGTTGTTAATATAGTTGTAGATCATCCGCTGTATTACCACAAATATCTTGCAGGCAGACCAAAGAATTATGTGCAGATAGATATTGATAAAGTTCATATGGAATATATGAACAGGTTCTATCCGGATGTTAAAACTCTGTTTATGGCATCTGCGGGAACAGAGGTTAATAAAGACAGAAAAGCATATGAAAAAGGTGTATATATACCTGTTAAAGACAGACCGATGGATATTATATTTACAGGAAATTATACACCAAAGCATATATTAAGAAAGCAGATAGATAATCTTGAACAGGATTATATAGATTTCTATGAGAAAGTGTTATCAGATATTATAAATCATCCAGATATGACGATAGATGAGGCTGCCGAGAAACATTTAAGAGAAGAATTCAATGATCTGACAGATGAGCAGCTGTGCAATTGTATGCCAGGTATGATGTATGCTGACCTTAATGTACGGTTCCACTACAGAGAGCTTGCCATAAGGGCACTGGTGGATTCCGGACTTAAGGTCAACACATATGGAGAAGGATATAACTATATAGTATGTGAGCATCCTGAAAATATCATACAGCATGGAAGTGCGAATTCCCAGCAGTGCCTGGATAATATAAGCCAGGCTAAGATTTCATTAAATGTTATGCCTTGGTTTAAGAAAGGGGCACATGACAGGGTATTTAACAGCTGTCTTAATGGTGCAGTGTGTCTTACAGACTCATCTTCATATCTTGATGAAATATTTACAGATGGCAAAGATATATTGTTTTATGATTTAAATATGTTAAAAGATTATGAAATGTCAGGATATGATTATAAGGTTATAGAACCAATGATAAAACGGGTCAGGGAATTGCTTATGGATGACACAGCTCTGCAGAGTATGGCAGACAATGCATATGAGTTATGCAGGGTGGAGCATACATGGGAGAATGTTACATATAGTCTTATGAATCAGGGAATATTGTAAAGCAGATGATTAAATGTCACGAAATATGTTCTTGATGAAAAAAGTTCTGAAAAGATGAAAATGTTTATAAAATAGGGTTTGACGCGGCTATGATAATATGATATACTGATATATACATGCGGATGTGGCGGAACTGGCAGACGCGCTAGATTTAGGTTCTAGTATCGTACGATGTGCAGGTTCGATTCCTGTCATCCGCATTATTTTATAATTTGTTATCATAAAAAGTGGGAAGACATGTCTTAGATTTAAGGATGTGTCTTCCTGTTTTTTTGTGAAAGTTTTTTTGTGAAAAATACTTTACATATATTGTAAAAAGTAGTATATATAAAAGTATCAAAAAGCTACTTTTACAAAGGCGGTGAAAATATGTCGGATAATAAGTATATTCCGGGAGAATTAAGAAAGAATAAAGACGGTCTTACACAGAAAGAGTTCCTGGCACAGTATAATCCGGGACATTATGAAAGACCAAGTGTTACAGTGGATATGCTGCTTTTTGGCATGAGCAGTGACCTTAAAGGACTTAAGCTGCTTCTCATAAAGAGAAACAATCATCCGTATATCGGCTGCTATGCACTTCCAGGAGGTTTTGTTGGTATAAAGGAGTCAGCATATACAGCGGCATGCAGGGAGTTAGAGGAAGAAACCGGGCTTAAGGATATATATATGGAGCAGTTATATACTATGAGCCAGCCTGACAGGGATCCAAGAATGAGGGTTATAGATATTGCGTATATGACACTTATACCTGTAGATACAATGAAGCCGCAGGCAGGGGATGATGCCAGTGAAGCATTATGGTTTGATATAACATTTGATAATAAGCTGCTTACTTTCAGTAACAGTGAGAAGAATATTAACATAGCCTATTCACTTAAGGAAAAGATATTTAATAACGGAAGATTAAAGGTTAAGAATTATATTCCTGAGCTTATCAGTGAGGAAGCACTTGCTTTCGACCATGCACAGATTGTTCTTGAAGGACTTATGAGATTAAGAAATAAGACAGAGTATTCTGACATAGTATTTAATCTTATGCCACAGGAATTCACGCTTCCAGACCTTCAGAGAGTATATGAGATCATACTTGGCAGAAAGCTTTATAAGACGAATTTTAAAAGAAATGTTGATAATAAAATAAAATCACTAAACAGAAAAGGCGTTTCCATAACTGGCAACAAGGCTTCGGAGTTGTATGAGTATGTTCCTGACTAAAATGAAAAGGATTAGGCGCACCACATACATTGTAAGAGAGGGATGTGCGCAGAAAAGAGGAAAATTATGAGATTACATCCAATAATAACAAGTTTATTAGAAACAGATATGTATAAGTTCAGTATGGGACAGGCGATATATCATCAGTTCTCAGATTATAAGACAACATGGACATTCAAGTGCCGTAATAAGGACGTGCATTTCACAGAGGAAATGGTTGAAGAGATAAGAGAGCAGATAAAGCATTTTTGTACATTGAGATTTACAGAGGATGAGCTTGATTACCTTGAAAATGTAAAGTGGATGAAGGGCAGTTATGTGGACTTTTTAAGATTATGGCAGGCAAGATATGCAGATTTTAAGATAACCACGGATGCAGAATGTGGACTTAGTATCGAAACGTTTGGTACATGGCTTAACACATCAATGTACGAGATACCAACACTTGCTATCGTAAATGAAGTGTACTTCAGAATGGCTTACGATTATGATGAACTTCTTGACAGCTTTAAGGAGAGACTATCGGCTAAAGTGGCAGCACTTGAAGCAGATGCCGCTGTTGAAACAGAAGGAAAAGAAACTGTATACAGATTAGGAAGCTTTAGCGAGTTCGGACTTAGAAGACGATTATCAGCTGAGGCACAGGAGCTTGCCGTTAAGGCTTTGTCAGAGGCTGACTATAAAGGCAATTCATTATTTGTAGGAACAAGTAATGTTTATCTTGCAAAGAAATATAATCTCACACCAGTAGGTACTATGGCACATGAGTGGATTATGTGTACGGGACAGGGTAATCACAAGCACAATCCGGCATATTCTAACTGGTATGCACTTGATGCATGGGTAAGGGAATATGGCATACTTAATGGTATAGCACTTACGGATGCAATAACAACAGACTGCTTCTTAAAGGATTTCCAGCTCACATATGCAACACTTTTTGGTGGCGTAAGACATGACAGCGGAGATCCTTATGCGTGGGGTGAGAAAATGCTTAAGCATTATGAGAGCCTTGGAATAGATGCAAGAAATAAAACGCTGTTATTTAGTGACAGTCTTGATTTTGACAGGGCTGACAAGCTGTATAGATATTTTAATGGCAGGGCAAAGGTAGCATTTGGAATAGGAACGTATATCAGCAATGACACGAATGTTCCGGCACTTAATATCGTTATGAAAACAACAAAGTGCAACGGAATGGATGTTGCCAAGATATCAGATAATCCTGGCAAAGGTATGTGTAAGAATCCTGAATACGTTGAATATCTGCAAAGATGTATAGACTGGAGAATGAACAACGACAGATAAATAAAAGAATAATCTGCATGCATGAAAGCAGGGGCTTTTGATAAGAACATCAAAAGCTCCTGCTTTTTTAAAAACACATAAGAATATAAAATAAATCAAATAAATATATTGACATGTTAGAACTAACATGTTAGTATGTTATCAATAAAGAAATGCTGTAACAGTAATAATATAATTGTTATGGCTGCCACAGTTAATGGGTAACATAAAAGGTGGATGACTATTTTATATTTAAGGAGGATTTTTTATTATGGATATGACATTAAGATGGTATGGACCAGGATATGACAGTGTAACACTTAAGCAGATAAGACAGATTCCGGGGGTTAAGAATGTTATTACAACACTTTTCGGCAAGCAGGCAGGGGAGTTATGGCTGCCAGAAGAGATTGCAGAGCTTAAGAGGGTAGTTGAAGCAGAAGGCTTAGGAATAGCAGGTATAGAGTCAGTTAATGTTTCAGATGACATTAAGATTGGTACAGCTAAGAGAGATGAGCATATTGATAATTACATCAAGACATTACAGGCACTTGGTGAAGCAGATATTCATATGGTATGTTATAATTTCATGCCAGTATTTGACTGGACACGTTCTGAGCTTGCAAGAGTAAGAGAGGATGGTTCAACAGTTCTTGCTTATAATCAGGATACAGTAGATATGATTGATCCAGAACACATGAAGGAATCAGTGGCAAAGATGTCTAACGGTTTCGTTATGCCAGGCTGGGAGCCAGAAAGACTTGATCATCTTAAAGAACTTTTTGAGATGTATAAGGATGTGGATGCTGATAAGCTTTTTAATAATCTTGTATATTTCCTTGAAGCTATCGGACCTGTATGTGAGAAGTATGATATAAAGATGGGTATCCATCCGGATGATCCAGCATGGCCTATATTCGGACTTCCAAGAATCATGACAGGTAAGGATTCTGTTACAAAGCTTCTTGATGCAGTTGATAAGCCTTATAATGGAATCACACTTTGCACAGGTTCATTTGGTTCTAACCAGAATAACGATATCTGTGAGATTATTAAAGCCTGCAGAGGAAGAATACCTTTCGCACATGTAAGAAATCTTAAGTACAATTCTCCAAGAGATTTTGAAGAGGCTGCACATTTATCAACAGATGGCTCTATGGATATGTATAAGATCATGAAGACTTTACATGATACAGGTTTTGATGGGGTGATCAGACCAGATCACGGAAGAATGATATGGGATGAGGTAGCTATGCCAGGCTATGGTCTTTATGACAGAGCATTAGGCGCAACATATCTTAATGGCTTATGGGAGGCTATTGTTAAGTCAGAAAGATAAATCGTTTCAGACATATATCAATTGATTAATTTATGTCCATAAGCAGGGCAAGAACGGAGGATTATTATGAAACTTTCAATAGAAGGTATTAAAGATAAAAAAGAATGGGAAAAGGCAGGGATAAAGCTTCCATCATATGATGTTGAGAAAGTTGCCACAGCAACAAAGGAAGCACCAGTATGGGTTCACTTTGGAATAGGTAATATTTTCAGGATTTTTATAGGCGGGATAGCAGATTCACTGCTTGAGCAGGGATTATCAGATAAAGGAATCACTTGTGTTGAAACATTTGATTATGATGTGGTTGATAAGATATACACACCATTTGACAATCTTGTTATGGCTGTTACATTAAAGGAAGATGGAAGTACAGATAAGAAGGTGCTAGGTTCTCTTACAGAGGCTGTTAAGGCACAGTCAGCAGTTGAAGAAGACTGGTCAAGATTAAAGACAATATTTGCAAGCCCTAAGCTTCAGATGGTTTCATTTACAATAACAGAAAAGGGATATGCGCTTCATGATGCAAAGGGAGAGTTTTTCCCATTCATAAAGAGTGATATTGATAATGGACCTGATAAGGCATCATCTGCTATGGCAGTTGTAGCTGCTCTTTTATTAGAAAGATTTAATACATGCAAGGCACCTTTAGCTGTTGTATCTATGGATAACTGCTCACACAATGGTGAAAAGTTAAGAAACTCAGTAACAGAAATGGTAAGTGAATGGGCAAAGAAAGGCTTTGTTGGGGAAGATTTTGTTAAATATGTCAACGATGAGAATACGATATCATTCCCATGGTCTATGATAGATAAGATTACTCCAAGACCAGCAGATTCAGTTGCAAAGGCGTTGGAGGATGCTGGCGTTGAAGATATGGCACCAGTTATTACATCTAAGAGAACTTATATAGCTCCTTTTGTTAATGCAGAGGGACCACAGTATCTTGTTATAGAGGATAGATTCCCTAATGGAAGACCACAGCTTGAAAAAGCGGGGGTTTATATGACAGACAGGGATACTGTTAACAAGGTAGAAAGAATGAAGGTTACTACATGTCTTAATCCGTTACACACAGCACTTGCGGTATATGGCTGTGTATTAGGCTATGACCTTATAGCTGATGAGATGAAGGATAAAGAGCTTTCAGAACTTGTAAGAAGAATAGGACTGGTTGAGGGAATGCCGGTTGTTACTAATCCAGGAATTATAGATCCTGTTAAGTTTGCGGATGAGGTTATTAATGTCCGTATACCTAATCCATTTATGCCGGATACACCACAAAGAATAGCAACAGACACATCACAGAAGGTCGGGATAAGATATGGAGAAACAATCAAGGCATATGTAGCTAAAGATGGAAGTGCAAAGTCGCTTACGGCTATTCCGCTTGCAATTGCCGGCTGGTGCAGATATCTTCTTGGAGTGGATGATGATGGCACTGCTTTTGAGTTATCACCAGATCCTATGGCTGATGAATTAAAAGACCAGATTAAAGGTATTATATGGGGTGAGCCATCATCTTACACAGGTCAGTTGAAGAATTTGTTGTCAAATGTTAATATATTTGGTATAAATTTATACGAAGCAGGAATCGGTGATAAGGTTGAAGAGATATTTGTAGAAGAAATATCAGGAAAAGGTGCAGTAAGAGAAACACTTAAGAAGTATCTTTAATATATAAATACATTGCCGTTCAGAGCTTGGAACTTATCTGTTATACAAGCTCTGGGCGGTATTTTGTTATATGATGTAAAAATGGATATATCTGCGGTTATAGATATCATCATAAGGATTATTTTCTGAAAAAGGAACAGTTATATCAATATACAGAAAGGTTGTACAGCTATGGAGAAATCATTAAACGAAGAAACATATGAAAAATTAAAATACGATATAATGAATTTTAGGCTGCTTCCGGGAGATTCCATAAGTGCCCAGAAGATTGCTTTAAGATATGATGTATCAAGAACACCTGCAAGAGAGGCAATAGTTAATCTTGAAAAAGAGGGACTTTTAAAAATAATACCACAGTCTGGGACATATGTAGCCTGTATTAACTGTAAGCGTTCGGAGCAGGAATGGTTTGTCAGAAAAAGTCTTGAGATTGGAATGGTGGATGCAATATTTGAAAATGCCAGCGATGACATGCTTGATAAGATGACACAGCTTAATAACCGTCTTATTAACTATAAAGAAGAAGTGGAAAATATTCCAAGAATAGAGATAGATAATGAATTTCATAAGTTGATATACGAATGTTCCGGTGAAAAGCTTGCCATGAATATAATTCAGACACAGATGAGCCATTATAACAGGATAAGGTATCTTGCGGAACTGAATAAAAGCATAAGCGTAAAGACCAATGATGAACATGAAATGCTTATAGAAGCAATAAAAAATAAAGATAAGAGAATGTATCTTCGTGTTATAAAGGCGCATATAAGCAGAATATTTAATGAACTTGATAAGCTTAAGGGAATATACCCGGAATATTTTGAAAAAAATTGAAGTAGATGAAAGAAATTCCCCTTATATCCGCATATTTTTGTATCATTATGTTAAAAAAGATAAAAAAGACTGACGTAGTATATTATTATTACGTCAGCCTTTTTGATTTATAGCTTATTTGTGCTGTATCATTTCGCGGTATTGCGTAGGAGTCATGTTTTTAAGCTTTTTAAAAAGCTTGGTAAAGTAGTTCACATCGTTGATGCCACATTGTGCGGCAATATCCTGAATAGCTGACTGTGTTGTGTTGAGCAGATATATTGCATGCTCGATTCTTTTATTGTTTACGAAGTTCGTCAGAGTTACTCCGGTTTCTTTTTTAAAGAGCGTTGATAAATAACTGCTGTTTAACATAAACTCTTCTGATAAAGCGTTAAGGCTTAAATCAGCTGTGAGATTGAAGGATATATAGTTGATTATATTCTGTATAGGCTTGCTATATGTCCGTAATGAGTATGACTGGACAAGAAGACAGTATTTTCTTGTTATTTCATTTTCTAATACTTCAAGCTGTGCGATTGATGTGCAGTCTTCAATTTTAATTGCAAATTTGCGCGATATTTCATCCAGATGTACCGGATGTATATATGCAGTCTGAGCAGCTTTACGGCAGATTGTATTTAGTATAATCATAAAGTTCTTTCTGTCACGTATAGAGTCAGATAAGCGTGGCTTTATATCAGCAGTGTTAAGATGTTCCATACTTTCAATTGACCTGTAATCTCCATGTGCTATACATTCCATAAGAAATGCTTCATTTTTATAGCGGGTTTCCAGAGCTTCGATAGATTTTTTTGTAGGCTCAGGTGCCTTTTCTTTATACATATATGGGGTTGAATTCTTATTAAGTACATGTTTTTTTTCAATAGTATAATTATTACCCCAAAGCCTGCTGCAAAGACAGCTTATAATAGCTGAAATACAGCGTTCATCAGCAAATACTGGAAGAGCAGAGTAGTACAGCTGCATAAACTCATTATACTGCACAGGAACTGAATTGTAAGAACATAAGTCAAGTATTCTCCGGTTAGTGAATCGTTCATATGAAAATGGACCTGCTATGAATATTCTTGTGCTGTCTGGAAGCTTAATATGTATATATTCACATGAAAAGCTGTCATGTATAAATAATGCAGCATTATCCCTGTTATAGGAGCTGATGAACTGGCTGAAGTTTTCTTCATTATTCTTATAAGCATTCTGGGTGAAAATGTTATTTCTAAGTCCACCATCAATCTGACTATCCCATATGTAAGGAGCGTCAATAATGTAGGATGGAATTTTTATTTGTGATAAAAGCTCAATTGTATAATCTAAATATATTTTATATTCCATGTATATCCCCCAAAGCTATGTATTTGCATTGTATTATCAAAGTCGGGGGATTTTGACCCCGATATCATATTATAACATAAATTGTATAAAATATTATCTATTAATTATTATTTGTAAAATAATTTTTAAATTATGATATGTGTATGAAACGTAAATTTAATGTCTACAACAATTATAAATTAATAACTAACATGTCACAATGCAAATACTAACATGTCAATATAGGCACAACTGACATGTTAGTATAATTTAAATATAAAAGGGTATAATTTTTAGTATAAAAATTATACAGGTAAAAATTGTACGATAAATACTAAATATAGTAATAACAGAAAACGTATAAAAAAGTTATTATAAGACCATAGAAAACAAGCACACAAAGGGGTGCAAACAAATATTTAAAGACGGTCTTTAAAAGAATTCAACGCAAAAATATAAGGTGTATATATTGCATATAAGAATGTGTACAGAAATGGAGGATATACAATGAAAGAAACTAATGGAAAGGTAAAACCTTTCGGTATAAAGGATAAGCTGGGCTATATGTTTGGCGATTTTGGTAATGATTTTACGTTTTTGTTATCGGCAATGTTTTTACTTAAATTCTACACAGACGTTATGGGAGTTTCAGCAGCACTTGTAGGACTTATGATGATGGCAGCAAGATTCGTTGATGCCATAACAGATGTAACAATGGGACAGATTGTTGATAGAAGCAGACCTGGTAAGAAAGGTAAGTTCGCTCCTTGGATAAGACGTATGTGTGGTCCGGTTGCAGTTGCTTCATTTCTGATGTATGCAACATATTTTAAGGGAATGCCAATGGGATTTAAGATATTCTGGATGTTCTTCACATATCTTCTCTGGGGAAGCGTATGTTACACAGGAGTTAATATTCCTTATGGTTCAATGGCATCTGCAATTTCAGATAACCCAACAGACAGAACATCACTTTCTAACTGGAGAACAATTGGGGCAACACTTGCACAGACAGCTATAGGTGTTATATTACCACTTGTAGTATATTATACAGATGCAGCCGGTAATTCAGTATTATCTGGTGAAAAGATGATGATTGGAGCATTAATCTGTTCAATAGGCGCAGTTATATGTTATATGCTCTGCTATCATATGACAACAGAAAGAGTTAAGGTAGAACAGAATACACAGAAGTTCTCATTTAAGGAACTTATTAAGCAGCTTATTCATAATAAGTCATTAATAGGAATTATAGTATGTGCATTAGTATTCTTACTTGCACAGTTATCATTAAGTAACATGAATGCTTATGTATATCCTAATTACTTTGGTAATATAAAGGCTATGTCTATAGCAAGTCTTGCAGGAACAGTTGTTATACTTGCACTTTCAACATTTATAGTAAAGCTTGCTTCAAAGATAGGTAAAAAAGAATTATCTATGATAGGATGCTTTATAAGTGCAGCTTCCTTCATACTATTATTCATAATTCATACACACAATGTATGGGTATGGGTAGGATTAATAATCGTAGCTACAATAGGAACTTCAATGTTTAATATGGTTATATGGGCTATGATTACAGATGTAATTGATGAGTCAGAGGTTCAGACAGGAGTCCGTCAGGATGGAACAATTTATTCAGTATATTCATTTGCAAGAAAGCTTGGACAGGCTTGTTCATCAGGTTTATCAGGAGCGCTTCTTTCAATAATAGGATATACTTCAGTAACAGCCTTTGATCCAAAGGTAGTAGATGGAATATATAATATTACCTGCCTTGTACCAGCAGGAGGAATGATATTACTTTTACTTGCTTTATGTTTCTTATATCCTCTTAATAAGAAGAGAGTTGAAGAGAATGCAGAGAAGCTTAGAATCAAGCGAAATGAAAAATAAAATTATTATACAAATTATTATACAAAATTTTAAAATTACAGGAGGAATCAATTATGTTATATCCAATTTTAACAGAATCAAGATTATTAAGTGACTTAAGTGGAGTATGGGATTTTAAGTTAGACAATGGCAATGGCTTTGATGAGAAATGGTATGAAGCACCATTAAAGGATGCAGATACTATGCCAGTTCCAGCTTCATACAACGATTTAAAGGAAGGAGCTGATTTCAGGGATCATTACGGATGGGTATTCTATCAGAGAAACATTTCAGTTCCATCATATGTAAAGAGCCAGAGAATTGTATTAAGATGTGCAGCAGTAACACATTACGCAAAGATTTATCTCAATGGTAATTTAATATGTGAGCATAAGGGCGGCTTCCTTCCATTTGAGGTTGAGTTGAATGATGTGTTAGAGGATGGTGATAATCTTCTTACAATCGCAGTTAATAATGTTATTGATTATACAACTCTTCCGGTAGGTGGTAAGGCTAACATGATGAGCGGTCTTATGGGCGGAATAGGTGCAGGAGCATCTGAAAAGCCTCAGAACAATCCTAACTTTGACTTCTTTAACTACTGCGGCATCACAAGACCAGTTAAGATATATACAACACCTAAGACTTATATCAATGATATAACGGTAACATCAGATATTGACTTTGGAAAAGAAACACCATCAGCAGTACTTAACTATGATGTTGATATTGAGGGTGTTGATAAGGATAGCACAGCTTGTAAGATTGAGGTGTTTGATGCTGAGGGTAACAAGGTTGCAGAGGCAGCAGGAACACAGGGAAAGATTGAGCTTGAGAATGTAAAGCTTTGGCAGCCATTAAATTCTTATCTTTACCAGATAAAGGTTACAGCAGGAGAAGATGTATATACTCTTCCATATGGTGTAAGAAGTGTAAGAGTAGAAGGAGTTAAGTTCCTTATAAATGAAAAGCCATTTTACTTTAAGGGCTATGGAAAGCATGAGGATACATTCCCTAACGGACGAGGAATTAATCTTCCTATGAACACAAAGGATATATCTATTATGAAGTGGCAGCATGCTAACAGCTTCAGAACAAGCCATTATCCATACAGTGAAGAGATGATGAGATTATGTGATGAGGAAGGTATCGTTGTTATTGATGAAACAACAGCAGTAGGTGTTAATCTTCAGTTTGGCGGCGGTGCTAACTTTGGTGGAGAAAGAATCGGTACATTTGATAAAGAACATGGCGTTCAGACACAGGAGCATCATAAGGATGTTATAAAAGACCTTATTTCAAGAGATAAGAACCATGCATGTGTTGTTATGTGGAGCATTGCTAATGAGCCTGACTCAGCAGCAGAGGGAGCATATGATTACTTTAAACCATTGTTTGACCTTGCAAAGGAAATCGATCCACAGAAACGTCCTTGCACATTAGTAAGTGTTCAGGGAACAACTGCTGATACTGATTGTTCTTCTAAATTAAGCGATGTTATATGCCTTAACCGTTATTATGGCTGGTATTTTGGTGGACCAGACCTTGAAATCTCTGAAAAAGGACTTCGCAGGGAACTTTCAGACTGGGGCAAGCTTGGAAAACCAGTAATGTTTACAGAATATGGTGCAGATACTGTCAGCGGACTTCACGATACAACATCTGTTATGTATACAGAGGAATATCAGGTTGAGTATTATGAGATGAACAATAAGGTATTTGATGAATTCGAATTCGTAGTTGGTGAGCAGGCATGGAACTTTGCAGATTTTGCTACAAGCCAGAGCTTACTCAGAGTACAGGGTAACAAGAAGGGCTTATTCACAAGGGATAGAAAGCCTAAGATGGTAGCACACTACTTCCGTAACAGATGGAGTGAAATTCCAGAATTCGGTTACAAGAAATAAGCATGTATAGGCAGAATACATTTGTGCCTGTATAATATGATGTAAGTGTGATACTCACATCATAAAATAAAACAAGCATACTAAGTGATTAGTATAAAAACTTTCCAATATTATAGTAACAACAAACAGGAGATATGCGGGATGACTGCATATCTTCTGTTTGTATATATAATGAATATATAAGATGTATATAATGAGCAATAGTAATAATTGTAATTAAGGCAATTATTATGTTAAAATGATGTAATCTTCCCAATATGGGGCTGTCGCTTTAACGATTGAAAATCGTGATATGCTCCCTTCTAGGTAGACAAGTGAAATAATAAAAACTTGTCACTTAGGAGGGAGCATTGTCATGACCAAAGGAAGAAAAACCACTTTTGAAGAACGGGTTGAAATAGTACAGTATTGTATCGCACATGATCGTAATTATGCCCAAACAGCAGA
>JABLTO010005879.1_pt1 | contig 22212 bp, 15 predicted proteins | sample 7160091 | NCBI WGS metagenome assembly JABLTO01 (sample SAMN14651225, study PRJNA627086) | human gut metagenome | isolation source: feces | host: Homo sapiens
TAGCCGAGGATGTTCCACTTGAAGGTTTCCCCAAACAGGGTCACATCCACGCCGGGCCAGCCGAAATCCACCACCGGCAGACTGCTGAACGCAGCAGGCAAAAATTGCAGCAGCAGATACTTGAACACGGTAATCAGGTTCGACACGATGACAAACAAGCCGCCCTCGCGCACCCATTTGGCTGCGGCTGGGTGCTTGGCCGCAAAATCATTCCAGAATTTCATGAAGCGCCCTCCGCTTAGGCATCGCGCAGACGTTTTTCCAACTGCGCGTTGAGAATTGCGTTCTTGACAGCCTCGACAAGCACCTTGCACAGTCCAATACCCCAGAAGCCTTTTGCCTCCAGCACAATGCCATCCACCATGCCCATACTGATGGCGCCGCTGGTCATTTTAGCCAGTGCACGCAGCGGCATATTGTACTGAAACATCACATTCAGGTTCGGCTTCCCTTGCTTGTAGCTGTTCGTCAGCATGGTATGCAGCACCAGCCAGACCAGCCAGCACAAGGGGCTGCGGCTGTGCTTGAGTTCTCCCAGCGTCATATTGCAGTCAATCTTCACAGTATCGTCCGGGATGGGGCGATCCAGCAAAACCTCCCATTCGGCGTCCGGCACGTTCATCACCTTGCCGCTTTCATAATGTGGCAGACTGATGCCTGCATAGGGGTTTGGTGCGCCGGTTCCGGCCACCTCTACCGTAGCCGTCAGGCGAATATCCTCGCAGGAAGCACCCACGCGGATTTCATAGTGGCCGCCCTCAATCTCCCAAGCGTTCGTCATTGTGTTCCAGTAGCGGAAGGCTTTATCATCGAGAGAAATTGCTACGCACTTGCTCTCCCCCGCAGCCAGTTTCACTTTTTCAAAGCCTTTCAGTTCCTGCACCGGGCGGAAAACTTTGGCATCGGGCTTTGCTACATAAATCTGTACGATCTCCGCACCATCACAGCTGCCGGTGTTTGTCACTGTCAGTGTCACACTGTCCGAGGTTGCTTTCAGGTCAGAGTAGGCAAAGCTGGTATAGCTTAGACCGAAACCGAACGGAAATGCCGGAGCCACGCCGGCAGTCTGGTAGTAGCGGTAGCCCACATACAGTCCCTCGCGGTACTGCACGGTACGACCTTTCCCTGCAAAATGCTCCTTGGCGGGGGTGTCCTCATACGACATAGCCCATGTTTCGGCCAGCTTGCCGCTTGGGTTGACTTTGCCGGTCAGCACGTCCAGAATGGCACCGGCACCGGCCTGCCCGCCCAACGCACCATAGACTAACGCCTTGCAGTGCTTGAGCCACGGCGTTTCGATGGACGCACCGGCATTGACCACCACCACGGTGTTCGGGTTGACCGCCTGTACAGCCCGCAGCAGCTCAATCTGGTTATCGGCAATCTTCATGTCGCCGCGGTCTAGGCCTTCGCTTTCCTTGATTTCATCCAGCCCCAAGAACAGCACGGCAACATCCGCCTGCCTGGCCAGCGCGACAGCCTCTGCCTCTTTGACGGCGTCTGCCCTGCCGCGGCGGTCAAAGCCGGGGGCAAAGCCCAGTACCTGCAAGCCACTCTGGGCAAGGTTATCCAGCACAGTATCGACCTTGAGGGAGTTCACTGCGCTGGAGCCTGCGCCCTGATAGCGCGGGGTTTCGGCAAAATCACCAATGACAGCCACCCTTGTGCCGGTTGCCAGTGGCAACAGGTTCTCCTCGTTTTTCAGCAGTACAATGCTTTCGGCGGCGGCACGGCGCACCAGTGCGTGGTGAGCCTCTGCGTCAAAACTGCGGCTGTGTTTTTCCACGGCGGTATGGGTGTCAAACACCAGCGTCAATAGTTCGCTCAGACGGGCATTTACATCAGACTCGGTGATTTTGCCGGTTTCCACAGCCCTCATCAGTTCCCGCACGGCGTCCCCGCCGGGGGCGGGCATTTCCAGTGTAGAGCCGTTCTTCACGCCCAAGGCATGGTCGTTGGAACCGCCCCAGTCCGTCACGACCGCCCCGTTAAAGCCCCAATCCCTGCGCAGAATATCCTGCAGCAGATGGGCGTTTTCGTTGGCGTAGGTGCCGTTGATGAGGTTATAGCTGGACATAACCGTCTTGGGGGCGGCTTCCTTGACTACGATTTCAAAGCCGGTCAGGTAGAGTTCACGCAGGGTGCGCTCGTCCACTACCGAGTCTGACGCCATGCGGCGCAGTTCCTGATTGTTGACGGCAAAATGCTTGGGGCAGGCAGAGATACCGTTGGACTGGATGCCCCGCACATAGCCCGCGGCCATCTTGCCGGAGAGATACGGGTCCTCCGAGAAATACTCGAAGTTGCGCCCACAAAGCGGGCTGCGCTTGGTGTTCAGGCCGGGGCCCAGCAGCACGGACACCTCCTGAGCGGCGGCTTCCTCCCCCATGGCTTTGCCGATTTCCTCGCCCAAGGCCGGATTCCAACTGCAGGCTATCGTAACTGCCGGAGGAAAGCAGGTGGCCGGTACGCTGGGGTTCAAACCCAGATGGTCTGCTGCCCCGGCCTGCTTGCGCACCCCGTTAGGACCGTCCGACAAGGTAATGGCAGGGATACCGTGCTTAGAATAGGCTCGCGTGGTAAAGACCGTATCACCGCTGAGCAGTGCGCACTTTTCCAAAAGTGTCATTTGTTGTATCAATTCTTTGTGTTGCATAGCACAAATCCTTCCCTGTTCACACAAAACACAATACCGCGCAGTTCCGAGGGCCGCAGCCATCGAAACAAGGCGCAGACCGTAATTCGGAATTGTGCGGTATTGCTTTATACATTTTTTTGCGTATTACTTGATAACAAGTGTGCTGGGATCATAGCTGAGAGTCGCGGTGCCGTTACCGTTATCGATCCAACTTCCGCTATACTCACTGGAGTTGACAGGGCCCCAACCTTCCAGTTCGGCGGTAAAGGTGCCGTCTGCTTTCAGTTCCAATTTTCCGCTGCGTGTATAGAGTCCGGCAATAAGGTCATAAGTATAGTTGCCATCGCCGGAGGAAACCGGTGTTGCGACAAAGTCGCATGTGCCGCCGCCCACCTCCGGAGCAGCGTCGACTACGCCGGCTACGCCGCCGTTCTCCAAGTCAAAGCTCTCGCAGACGCGGGGCCAGTTGAAGATGTTGTTGGCAAAGCCATCGCTGTAACTGTAACCGGCCGTCATAACGCTGCTCTCGCCCAGATGCAGCCCCTCGGCCACTTTGGTGGTGTCGGACGTCTGGTTCAGCACATATTCGCTATTGCTGGTAGATACAGCGGTCACATCATAGGTTGCACCGGCTGTCAAAGCATCGGTATCCAACTGATTGTTGTCCGGGGTGACATTTTCCATCGTCAGCGTTACAACATCGGCGCTGTTCTCGGTGTTGGTGAAAGTAATATCCACCTTGTCCGGGTATGCTTCAAATTCATAAACATCCAAATTGGCAACCTGAATTCCCATCGTGCCGTCAAAGGTATTCCAGTAATAGTTCAGTTCAGGAGCGCTCTGATTTCCGCTGCAAGAATATTCCGCCGTGGCGGCCTTAGACATACTGTGCTCTTTATCGGTCAGATCAGGGAAAGCGTAGACCTTAGCCAGATAGGAACCGAACGCATAATCAAATTCATCCGAGCACTTGCCGCTGTAGGTGTTGCTCTCGGTGGCGTCAATGGGTTCGCTGGTGTAGATGAAGCTGTCGTTGTCACCGGTGGCATCCGGGGCGCAGAAGTACAGCAGATAATACTTTGCGTTTTCTACACCGGTAAAGCTGTAGTTTCCGCTTTCGTCCACGGTGAAATCCGTTGGGGTCGCCAACTGACTGCCATCATTGGAGACAGTGGAGGAAGAAGCCGCCTGCTGCTTGCCGTTTGTCTGCAGGGTGTGCAGGATGGAGGAAACATTGGTGAAGTAATTGTTGGTGTTAGCAGCCAACGAGCTGCCGCAGCCGGTCAGCCCGGCCGCCATAGCGACTGCCAGCACAGCAGTCAGCGTCTTGCGGGGCGCAGTATTGTTTTTCATTTCGCTTTGCCCTCCTTCTGCGTAAAGCAGGATACAATGCCGACCACAATGGCGGCAACCATCAGCACCAGCAGGGTAATGACCGGCAGGAGCGTACCGCGGGAACCATACATCGAGATGTTGTTCAGCCGGTCAGCCCAGACAGGATAGCTGTTGAGAAAGAACAGGCCCATGCCAAAGGTGATGCAGGCCACGGCGGCGAGGTTGAGCAACTCGCTCCATGCGCGGTCAACCAATGCGTAGGCGGCCATGCCGACCATTCCCAGTGCCAAAGTCAGGAAAACGACCGTGTCAAAATAGTCATAGACCATGCCGTACACGGTAAAGCCAATCAGGGCTGCCGCAGATAAAACGACACCGACCAGCGAAGATTTTGCGCTGAAACTTTTTACTTTACTCATGGAATCAGCCCTCCACTTTCTTGTTTTTTTTGCCGTAGGTCATCACAACACAGGCTGCGGTACAGCCGATGAAAGTAATGCCGCAGATGGCGGTGACCACCAGCAAAACCATCTCCCACCACGGGACAATGTTGACAACGATGGAGTTACTGCTCAGACCGTTGGCAGAAATCGAACGGCTGGCAGCGTACACATTGGCTTTGGTGGCACGGCGCAACTGCTGCATAATGTAGCCATCGCCACCATCAATGGCAGCGGTAACGGCAGCGGCCGTTTCGCCGGGATCCAAGCAGACGAAGTCAACACCGGCAGTAATCATTTCCATATAGTGGGTCTTGTACGTGGAGGTCTTAGCGAAACCGTCGGTAGTGATGTGACCCTTGAAGCCCCACTCACCGCGCAGGACATTCTTCAGCAGAGGCACATTGACAGCGGCATAGACAACGCCGATACGGTTGAACGCGGTCATTACGCTCTGAGCGCCGCCCTCAACAAAGGCACCCTCAAAGGCACGCAGATACGTTTCGCGGACAGTTTGTTCGTTGGCAAAGGTGCTCAGGCTCTCACGGCCGGACTCCTGATCGTTCATGGCAAAGTGCTTGACACAATAGTTGACACCGTTGGCCTGCATGGCGGCAGCCTCAACAGCGCCGACCATGTAACCGTAGTTGGAATCCTCACTGTAATACTGCTGGTTACGGCCGCCGAACGGGGTACGGTGCGTGTTGCCGCCGCCGTACCAGACTTCGTTGACGCCGGCGTAAGCGGCCTGAATTGCCATCAGACTGCCCTTGCGCTCCATGCGGTCGCGGTTCCATGTGCGGGCGGTCATCACCTCAGACACCCAGCTCAGGCAATTATCACCGGTGGCAATCATCGTAGAACCGACACCAAGACAGTCGTCTGCACGCTTCTGGGCAGGCATACCGACCTTGTCAAGTCCGGCCACACCAAAGGTATCGGGCATCAGGGCGGTCATATCCGCCACGGTCAGCTGATCGAGGAAAGCATCCCACTGCTCATCATCGTTCCATTCCACCAGACGCATATCGATGAACTTGAGGCCGTTGTCGGCACCCTGCGTAAAGTCCGAAACCGCAGGGGCGTCGGCAGGAGTCTCATACCAGTCAAGGTTCAGGTCGTCGATCATCTCATCGGTGGCATCAATGCTGACAACGCTGGCGGGGTAAGTGCCGGACCAATCGCTGCGGGAAAGGTAGGTAAAGTCCACACCGTAGTAGTTCAGGTCGGCGTTATCAAACTGGTTGGTGACCTCCACGGTGTCATCTGCGCGGGACATTTTATAGGTGGTGGTGTCCTGTTCGGCCTGATTCCAGCTGTAAACCTTGGCGGCATCGCCGTCTGCGGTCATACCATTGGCGGTGGTGTAGCCCTTGGCGGCCAGAATGTTGTTCAGTGCATCATGGGAATCATCGCCCACGGACAGGTAGTAGTCACCGGCACTCAGGATATAACCCTTCGCACCCTTGGCGTCATAGCTGGCCAGCATATAGCGTTCACACTCGACTGTGACGGTCTGGCTCTGACCGGGCTCCAGCGTATCGGTTTTTTCGAAACCGACAACCTGTACGGCGGATTTTTCGATGCTGTTCTGCTTCTCGTAATCGCCGTAGGGCGTCTGGGCATACACTTCGACTACGCTCTTACCGGCCACATCGCCGGTGTTGGTTACTTCCACCTCAACCTCATAATTGTCGGTATCGGCGTTGAAAGTCACACCCTTGAGCGTCTGGGTGAAATCGGTATAGGACAGACCATAACCGAAGGGATAGACAACCTCATCGGCGTAATTCCAACCGTTTCCGGTGGAAGAGCCGACGGAGGAGGAAGCATCCCCGCTGCCCATGACCGCATCTTCATAGCGGGTTTCGTAGTATTTGTATCCCACATAGATACCCTCGGCGCAGATGGTGTAGTAATCTACGTTGATTCCATCGTTGGAAAGGTCGGTGGCCTTGCTGTTGACGTAATCCACATTGCCCCACAACTGCATATTCTCGCAGGCATAGGTGGTGGCAGGGGCAGACAGCGAGTTGGCAGCGTAGGTATCTACCAGATGACCGCTGGGGGAAACCTTACCGGCCAGCACATTGGCAACGCCCTCGTAGCCGATAACACCGGGCACGCCGGCCAGCACGCAGGCATCAACATCATAATCGTCCAGCCAATCCAGTTCCATCATCTGGTCAGCATTGATGATGACAACGATCTTTTTGAACACACCGGCGGCTTTCTGGGCTTTCAGATAGGACATCAGGTCTTTTTCGTTGGCCTGCAGACCCAGAAAGTGAGAGCCGTCCTTGCCAAACATAGCGGTATCGTTGCTCTCGCCGCCCAGACGGGTAAATACGGCAATGGCGGCATCGTTGTAATCGCCGGACCAGCTGCTGGCATATTTTTCTACGTCAGAAATGGGAGCTTCCACAACCTCGGTGGCAGTGGTGGCACCCAGAGATGCGTAAGCATTGTCCAGCAGCGTAGTGTTGACATTATCCGCGCCAAAAACTTTCTGCATAGCAGCGCCGAAGGTCATAGTAGGAATCGACGCCACGCTGGAAGTCGTGCTTTTGCCCATGGTGGAATGAGCCGCACCGTTACCGAAAATGGTCACACGGCTTGTGTCGGCAAGCGGCAGGGCTGCGTTTTCGTTGCGAAGCAGAACCGTACCCTCCTCGGCTTGGGCTACGTTTTCTGCAGCCACTTCCATTTCTACCTTCAGGGCGGCCTGTTTGTTGGTGTAGTCGGTGCCGAACTCGTTGTCATAATAGGCAGTGTTCACGGCACTGGCGTCGTCGGTCTCTACGATCTTGCTTGTGTTGATATTCAGTGCTTTGTTGATGGCACCGGAATAGGTAAACATCAGGGTTGATGCAGATACAGTTGTCAGCGTAAAAAACGCCATTACTGCTGCAGTTCCCCGTACTACAGGCATTCTTCTCATATGTACCTCCTAAATAATCGTTTTCTCCTTCAAATCTCGTAGGGTAGGATTTATTCATCAGATCTTGCCTGGCGTAACCATTCCGGACTGGTTCTGCCATGAAAATCTTTCCGATAAAATAATTATACGAAAGCGTCCTTTTTTTTAAATATCTTTTTCATAACTGGTCGTTCCACATACATAACTCACACTATTTTGCAAAACAGCCGCAATTTCTTTGTGTAACAAGTACAAATATGTGCTGATGTGTTTGTGCATCTTGTTGACATACGAGTATTTCTTTATTAAGCAAAAATACTGCTGTCGATGTAGCTTGACATCGCATCAAGAAAACCGTGCCGCTTGGTACGGCTGACCGGCAACTGGTAAGGACCGACCTTTACCGTATCCTGTGCAATGCCTGAAACGTGCGCCAAATTGACAAGGTAGCAATTGCTGCACCGCGCAAACGAATGCCCGGCCAGCTTTTCCTCATAACTTTTTAATAAACCGCTGGCGGTAATTGACCCTTCCTGTGTATAAAAATGAACCGTATGACCGTCGCTTTCTATATAGTAGATTGTTGCAGTGTTCAGGCGGTGCATTCCGCCCTCTGCCAAAAGTGTCAGATTGAATGTTTTCCTTTTCTGCAGCTGCAACTCGGCTTTTCGAATTTGCTGAGAAAAAGAAAAGTACGGTATTGGTTTCAATATGTAATCCAGTGCGCCTACCTCATATCCCTTAATGGCATACTGTGCCGTGTTGGTAATAAAGACAATCGGCACTTCTTCATCGAACTTGCGAATCCGTCTGGCTGTCTCCATTCCGTTGAGCTGCGCCATCTCGATATCCATCAGCAGAATATCATAAACAGGGCGGTAGTTTTCGGCGAGTTGTATTCCATCGGAAAATTGCTGAATCTGAAACTCTGTCTCATACTGCCGGGTATAACGCTGAAGATAATTTACCAACTGGCAGCGAGTGGCTTCATCGTCTTCAATGATTGCAACACGCATAGCTTTCCCCTTTTGCATCGTGCATTTTTTCTCCTAAAATCATATTTAGCAAAAAAAAGAGCAGGAGTCAACGACTCCTGCATAATGTGTTGCCTGCAATTCGTAAGTTGTCATGTTTCTGCCGGGGCAAGGGGCAGCAGCATATAGGTATTCACGATGTCGCCTTCCTGCCGGAAAGTCAGCTCTCCACCGTATTTCTCTGCCAGCAGCTGCATGCTGCGGATGCCGAAACCGTGGTTTGCCTTATCCGACTTTCCGGTAACAGGCAGGCCGTTTTCCAACCGCAAGGGTTCCTTTGTATAGTTTTGCAGATGTACCGAGCAGAAACCTGCCGTTGACCGAACGGTAAGTGCAATCTGTTTCTGATCGGGGTTGCTAAGCTGTTCGGTTGCCTCGACTGCATTTTCCAGCGCATTACCAAACAATGCATATAAGTCTGCCGGTTCCATATGAAGCAGTCCACGACCATCTGCCATGCAGGTAAATCCGATCTGCTTGCTTCCCTCAAGCGCTCCGAGTGACGATGGTGACGATGGTGACGGTCTTTCTGGGATACCCCACCCCGATAATTGAGTTATGTCAATATCATCGTCACCACCGTCACCATCGTCACCGTAGAAGCTCAAGAGTCGTACCTTGTTCTTTCGATGGGTTTTATAACGAATGCCTTTTGGCTCGAACACTTTATCGAAATACTTGGCCATGTTGTAGGTGAACTGGTTCGGCTTGGCATCTTCAATACCTACCACAGCAAGCAGTTCCGATGCCGTTCCCTGCCAATTTCCTACGCTTTCGATGTACTCAGCCACTTTCCATAAGTAATCCGGCACAGCCTTGATTTCTCGTTCCTCTGCGGTTTCCTCATCTTCCAAGGTCCAGATGCAGTTTTCTTCCCGCAAATGCAGCGTTCTGTCGTCCATATCACGACCTGTCAGCAGAATGTCGGCGGTCTGGCTCATGCGTTTGCGCTGCATAACCCAGCTTGTATCGGCTACACCCATAAGACCTGTGGAGCCAGAAATCTGGTCAAATGGGTCGGATGCAGTTTGCTTGCGCAAGTGGTGAATCAGCAATATGCAGATGCCATACTTGTCGGCAATCTTTTTCAATGCCCCCGCTTCTTTATAGTCGTTTGCATACATCCCGCCGTTTCCATCGCTCACACGCACTTTTTGAAGTGTATCGATGACAATCAAGCCAACATCGCAGTATGTATGAATCAAAGATTCAACCTGTTCCTCTAAGCCCTGCCCAATACTCGGACATTCCGTTTGGAGAATCAGACGCTCTGGGGCATCTCCGCCGTCGATAAGCTGGAAAATGCGGTTTTGCAAACGATTAAATGTATCTTCCAGCGAAAAATAAATCACGGTGCGCGGCTCTATTTCTCGATCCCAGACAGGATTGCCCTGTGCAATCTGCAAACACAGCCACAAGGTCAACCAGCTTTTGCCCGCCTTGCTTGGGCCAGCAAACAGTGCAAGACCGGCTGGGAGCAGGCCGGGGATAATCCACTTTACGGGTGGCAGCGGCGTGGAGAGGAGTTCTTCGGCGGAGATTGCCTTTGGAAGTTTGGTAAAAGTCATTTGCATCATCCTTTCTTGTTTGGCATATATCTATTATCTCATAGTATCGTAATTTTGTGTGTAATAAGTTTTACTCTCTAGTGTTAAGTTGTACGGCTTACGCCGCCCCACAGCTCCACAAACGCGCCAAACGGTGGTTTTGCGGGTGATGTCGCGTCCGTGTGCGACGCGGAGTATCTGCCCCACACGGGGCTTGTTTGGGCGAGATTTGGGAGTGAATCAGATTTGATTCACTTTTTCGATTTTGTACTCAAATAGTGAATCAGTTCTGATTCACTTCGGCGGTCCGCGTGCGTATTTCACACAATCTCTCAGAATTGGTCTAATCATAAGTTCACTACCTTTCCGTGCTGTATCGTTATTCTGTGTAACCTTCTTGAATACACTTTCCGGGGGAGAAAAAAGAGCCCGGAGAACCTTACCGATTTGGTAAGGCCCTCCGGGCTCTTATATATTATCTCTGTTCTATCCGGGCGTAAGGGTACACTTTCCCCACAAATCTTGATGTAAATTCAATAAAAAACAAATAATGCGCATAATAGCGTTAATCGCACGGTTATGTAAATAATAAAAGAAACCGTGTACATCAAAATAAATGCTGAAGAAAAATGTCTAATTTGCCGCTCGCTCCCAGACATGGGAACATAACAGGCAAGCCGCTGGCAACGACCGTACACTGACTTTGCAAGGGTCTTACTTCTTACAACCCAAGCGCGGTCACCCCATCTGAAGCTGTGGGGCATCTGGAGTATCATTATGTTCTCTCCCCGCCGTGGGTTCAGGTCTGCCTTGACCTTGCTGTGCGCCCCACCGGGAAAGTAAAGTACCTGTTATGCTGTTTATTCAGTTGTAAAGGTGCTGGTACAGAATATATCTGCAAATTTAGTATACGCTTTTCGTTAGCAGTCAGTCAACAGTAAGTACTAATTGTTTACACCGCATTCACAATTCAAGGCGACAATCCGCCTATGATAGATTTCATCAGCAAGGCTTGCTCATCGTTCAATGTTTGACACATATCCAGCAGCAACTCTCGCTGACGTACTGTTAACCATCTCTGCTGTAAGCGGCAGGAATCAAGGACAAACACGCCACCGCCCATCCCGACTTTAGTGTAAATCGGATATTCCAATTCCAGTACCCGGATATCGTTGCGAATCGTATGGGAGCTTACAGAAAATTCAAAGGCAAGATTGCCAACTGTGTCATTCTGCCGTTCGTAAAGCACCGTAATCAGTCGCCTTCGGCGCTCGTATAGTGAGATTTTTCCCATCACTTCCCGCTTTCGGGGAAGATAATTTTATTGACGAAGAAGAAAATCACCATAGACACGCCGCCGTTCAGCACGGTTGTGCCGATGTTGTAGATGAAGTCCGGCACGAGCAATCCGGCCACGGCAACCCACACGCAGTTGATGGAGTTGACGATGCAGGTAATCACGCAGAACGCGAGGACATACCAACCAATTTGTTTACCTAAGTTGCCCTTACTGCGGAACACAAAATTGCGCTGAATCGGGAAGTTGATGCACTCGCCGATGACCATCGCAATCATGTACGCGCAGAAATATGGCAATCCACCGTGGACGGCATCATAGCCGAGAATGTTCCACTTGAACGTCTCACCGAACAGGGTTACATCAATGCCCGGCCAGCCGAAATCTACGATTGGCAGGCTGCTGAATGCTGCGGGCAGGAATTGCAGCAGCAGATACTTGAACACTGTGATAAGATTCGACACGATGACAAACAGACCGCCTTCGCGCACCCACTTGGCAGCGGCGGGGTGCTTGGCCGTGAAGTCATTCCAGAATTGCATAAGCACCTCCATCAAGCGCCACGCAGACGTTTTTCCATCTGCGCATTCAAAACAAGATTTTTGATAAATTCAAAAATCACTCGCACAAGGCCGATAATCCAGAAGCCCCGCAATTCCATAACGATACCGTCCACCATGCCCATGCTGATCGCGCCGTTCGTCATCTTTGCCAAGGCGCGCAGGGGCATATTGTACTGGAACAGAATATTCAAGTCCGGCTTGCCGCGCTTATAGCTGGCATCCAGTAAAAGTGTCAGCACAAGCCAAATCAACCAGCCCAGCGGGCTGCGGGCGTGGTTCAGTTCGCCCAAGGTCAGGTTGCGGTCAATTTTAGTTTTGCCGTCCGGGATGGGATGCCCCAGCAGCTTTTCAAAGTCTGCATCCGAAACATTCAGCACATCCGCTTTATAGTAGCAATCCAAGTCCATATCCTCATACGGATGCACGGTGGCCGTGCCGCGCACTGTGATGGTCTCCCGCAGCCGAATATCCTCCACGCTTGCGCCGACCAGCAGTTCATATTCGCCGCCCTCGATTTCCCACTGGTTTGACTTCACATTCCAGAAACGGAACGCCTTATCGTCCAGCATGATGGCGATGCGTTGTTTTTCACCGGGAGCGAGCGTCACGCGGGCAAAGCCTTTCAGCTCCTTGGTTGGGCGGAAAATTTGCCCATTCTTTTTGGAAACATACAACTGCACGATTTCCGTGCCGGTCGCAGTTCCTGTGTTTTTCACAGCAATGCTCACGCCGCGCTCATTGGCGACCATATCGCAGTATTCAAATGTCGTGTAGCTCATACCATAACCGAATGGGAAGCGCACGGGTTTTCGTGCAGTATCAAAGTAACGGTAGCCAATATATAAGCCCTCGCGGTATTCCACGGTTTTCTTTTTCCCGGCGAAGTTGGCGGCACTGGGTACATCGGCGTAAGACAGCGGCCATGTCTCGGCCAGCTTACCGCAGGGGTTGACTTTGCCAACCAGTGCATCGGCAACCGCGCCTGCCCCAGCCTGACCGCCAAGGGCGGCGTAAAGCAGGGCTTGGCACTTATCCAGCCACGGCGTTTCGACCACGCTGCCGCAGTACAGCACAACAACAAGTTTCGGATTGACCTCTGCCAGCGCTTGCAGCAGTTCCACTTGGTTCTGCGCCAGCTTCATGGTGCTGCGGTCAAGGCCCTCACTCTCGGCAATTTCATCCAGCCCCATGCAGAGAATGACCGTATCGGCCTGCGCCGCCAGTTTGCATGCAGATTTCTGCAAAGCGGCATCTGGCTTGCCGTGGCGGTCAAAGCCCTGTTGGTAGCCAATCACGTTCAGTGCGGAATCGGTCAGCTTATCCAGTAGTACATCCACCTGTGTGGAATTTACCATGCTGGAGCCTGCACCTTGATAGCGCGGATTCTTTGCAAAGTCACCGATAACAGCAACCTTCGTACCCGCCGCCAGCGGCAGTAAGCGTTTATCATTTTTCAGCAGCACAAGGCTTTCCTCGGCGGCGCGGCGGGCCAGTGCATGGTGGGCGGCGGTGTCAAACTCGCGCGGGGCTTTATCCAAGGCCGCTTTTGTGTCAAAAATCAGCGGCAGCAGTTCGGACAAACGGGCCTCCACGTCCGCTTCGGAGATTTTGCCGCTTTCCACAGCAGTCATCAGTTCTCGAACGGCATCCCCGCCGGGCGCGGGCATTTCCAGCGTAGAGCCGTACTTCACGCCCAAAGCGTGGTCGTTGCTGCCGCCCCAGTCGGTAATAACAGCCCCCTCAAAGCCCCATTCCTTGCGCAGAATATCCACCAACAGGTGCTTATTCTCGTTGGCATATTCGCCGTTGATAAGGTTGTATGCCGACATGATGCTGCGGGGATGCCCCTCTTTGACCGCAATCTCAAACCCGGTCAGGTAGATTTCCCGCAGGGTGCGCTCGTCCACGATGGAGTCCGATGCCATGCGGCGGGTTTCTTGGCTGTTGGCGGCAAAGTGCTTCGGGCAGGCGGCTACGCCCTTTGATTGGATGCCGCGAATGTACCCCGCCGCCAGCTTTCCTGCGAGATACGGGTCCTCGGAGAAATACTCAAAGCTGCGCCCGCACAGCGGGTTTCGCTTCATGTTCAGCCCCGGTCCCAGCAGCACAGACACTTCCTGCGCGGCAGCTTCCTCGCCCAAAGCCGCGCCAATCTCCACACCCAGCGCGGTGTCCCAACTGTTGGCAACCGCCGATGCGGTGGGGAAACAAGTGGCCGGGACACTGGGATTCAGCCCCAGATGGTCACTCTCCCCTGCCTGCTTGCGCAAACCGTGCGGCCCGTCCGACAGCCAAATCTGTGGAATGCCGTGTTGAGGCAATGCCCGCGTTTTGAAAGTTTCCGCACCGGAGAGCAGGGAACATTTTTCTTCCAGTGTCAGTTTTTGTAAATTATAATCGTGCATAGTTTCTTCCTTTTTTAATAAAAAGAGCCGCGTCCAAGGGCTGTAGGCAGACCATCGGACGCGGCCTTTTCTGCTATTTACGGTATACCCGTTTATTGTACTTTTTGTCCGCTTACAAAACAGCAGACAACATCCAGAATTCCCACCACTGCGAATACAATTAAAAAGACAACTGCTGCGGTCTGATTTCCGCCGATAAACACAACACCGTTAAAAATGTCGGTAATCGTTGGGATTGCCTTAAAGGCCACCAAACCGACAGCGCCGGAAACGCATAGCGAACCAAGCAGCTTGACGAGTTCCAGCTTTTTAAACTGCGCCGCAAGGATAAGTACACCGCCAAGCACCGCAAGAACAGCCGCAATCATCGAAAAAGTTTTGTCACCATAGTCGCATATCGCGTATACAAGAGCTGCCGCAATCGGTGCAATGCCGCAAACAAGTGCAAAAACATTGTTTCGCTTCTGTTTCATTTCTTGCTGCCCTCCTTCTTGGGTTTCTTTGTCGGTACGATGTAAAGCACTGTAAATACTACTGTTGCTGCACCGAAAATAGCAATCATGGCAATGCAGGCAATCTGCCACCACGGGGTAACACCGGCAACCGACGATGCATCACTCAGGCCGTTTACCAGAGTACTTCTTGCCATGGCATAGTAATATCTGTGGTTGGCTTGCCGCAATGCCTCGACAAGGTCGCCGTCATCATTGTCATTGATGGCAGACAGCATCGCCTTATGGCGACTGCCGATGCAGAACATATCCATACCGGCCACCACGCAGTCCACGGTCGGCATGGTCTCATTTTCACCGCCGGCCGCGTCGGTAATGGTGTGCCCCTTAAAGCCCCATTCATCCCGCAGAATGGTTGTCAGCAGCGATTTGTTCAAGGCAGAGTTCACACAGCCAACGCGGTTATAAGCGCTCATTACGCCAAGGCAGTCCGCCTTGGTAAAGACACCCTCAAAAGCCCGCAAACTGATTTCGCGGAAGCGCTGCTCGGTCATAAAGGTTGCCACACCGCTGCGGTTGGTTTCCTGCTCGTTGCCGGAGAAGTGCTTGATCCCCACAACAATGCCCTTTTCAGTCATGGCCGCAACCTGCGCGGTGGAGAGGATATAACTCAAAGTCGCATCTTCACTGTAATACTCAAAGTTTCGACCGCCGAACGGTGTGCGGTGGATATTGGCACCGGGACCCCATGCTTCATTGCCGCCGGTATAGATCATATCCTCGGCGTAGAAATTGCCAAATTGCGAGAGAATGTCCGTGCTCCAGGTAGAGGCAATCAGCACCTCTGCCGGATAGCAGGTGGCAGGCTCTTTGCTGCCGTAGGCGTATTTCAGGTTGACGCCATCGGGACCGTCCACATTTTTGTTTGCCGGTTTGGAGACAGTCTCCACCGCCGCGTTGCCGCCCTGGTCGGTCAGCACACTGGCCATATCTTCAATGGTAAGTTGATTCAGAAAATCATCCCAGCGGGGGTCATCGAAAGCAGCCTGCTTCATATCCAGGAACGTAATGCCGGAGTCAACACCCTGCGTAAAATCGCTCACAGATTTTGCATTGGCCGCTTTGGTGTAGGTGCGCGCTACAAGGGCATTTTCAATATCGCTGTTGCTGGTAAGAGCGACCGTCTGCGGGTAAGTACCCTCCCAGTCCCGGCGGGACAGATAGGTGACGACATTTTCCGGGTAGAAATCATTGATGTCGATTGCTTCTCTGCCGGTAAAAGCTGTTGTGACCTCATTGCCGGTATAGGCCGAGGTACGGTAGGTTTCATCATCCACTGTTCCGGCTTCACCAATTTCCACGGGCAGGCAGTTCTCGGCGTTGCCGGTCACCGCATTGCCGTTTGCATCGGTCAGCACAATGCCCGCATCCACTGCACCGTCTGCTGCTTTTTTGGCAAGGATGTTGTTCAGCGCATCATGGGCATCGCTGCCAAGGGCAAAGTAATAGGTGCCGCCGTCCAGAATGTAATGGCCGGTTCCATTGGTATCAAAGCTGGCAAGGAAGTAACGGTCAAACGTCAGCGGAACAGAAACGCTCTCGCCGGGGGCGAGCTCTTCTGTTTTTGCTGTGGCCACAAGCGTGACAGCGGATTTTTCCACAAGGTTCTCTTGGTCATAGTCCGTGTAAGGAGCCTGCGCATACAACTCGGCCACATACTTGCCCGCCACAGCGCCGGTGTTCGTCACGGTGGCATTGACGGAATAGGTATCGTCGTCCGTATTATAGCTTAAGCTGTCCGAGTCCAGCACGGCACTGAAATCCGTATAGCTAAGGCCATAGCCAAAGGGGTAGACCACTTCATCTGCGTAGTTCCATTCTTCGCTCTGCGAAGCGTAGGCCCCTGCGCTGCTTTTGGCATTGAAGCGGTTCAGCACCGCATCTTCATAACGGGTCTCGTAATATTTGTAGCCGACATAGATGCCTTCTGTTTCTACCACATAGTTGGTATCCGACCCGGTAAAGGTGTAATCACCGAAATTGGCCATTGCCGGGGAAGAAAGCGAATCGGCGGCATATGTATCCACCAGCCGTCCGCTGGGGTTTGCCGCGCCGGTCAAAAGATCCGGCACACCGCGGAAACCATTCAGACCCGGAAGCCCGATCCACAGGCAGGCATTCACATGGCAGGCATCCAGATCGCCCAGTTCCATCGGATAGGGGCTATTGATCAGCAAGATGATTTTAGAGAACTGGTTGGACTCATAAATCATGTTCAGCAGATCTTTCTCTGCCTGATGCAGCGCTAGATAACTGATACCCTCGCTGTCCACGCGAGCGGCATCAACACCTTCGCCGCCGTCACGGGTAAACATGACGATGGCAGCATCGTTGTAGGAGGCAAAACTGGCTTTCAGACTGTCCGTGTAAAAGCTAGCAGCCTCCTCGCCGACTACGTTTTTCTCACTGGCAGCACCAATGGAACGCACGGTTTCGCTGCTCTTATACGCATCCAGTAAAGTTGTGTTGAGGGAAAAACCACCCTCTGTCATAGCGTCCTCAAAGTTTACCAGACGGGACGTACCATTTACGGCACCGCCGGCGGCACTGCCGCGATAGGCCGGGTCTACGGTAGAGCGGCCAAACAAGGTGACCTTCCGCTCGGTGTCAGTAAGGGGAAGTGCGCCATCATTTTTCAGCAGCACAGCGCCTTCCGCCATGATCTGTTTTGTGAAGGCATCCTCATCGGCAAGAAGCTTAGTGAGACCTTCATCACTGGGCTTGCCGTTCTCTGTGTAGGCAGTTGTGTAGGTATAGTCACCGTCCTGCCCGATTACGGTGCCGGTGTCAACACCCAAAAACGTGTTTACAAATCCGGCGTTTTGAAAAGCCGCACCGCTCGCGCCCGCAGAAATTGCCGTCAACAACGCAAGCGATGCTGCCATACCGCGGTATAGAACTTTTTTCATGGCTTTGCCTCACACAAATCAGCCTTCCGGCGTATACAGACGGCCGAAGAATTCTTCCGAAGATGCGTAAGCGCAATAATCCTGCCATGTCTGATACCGGATTGTGCCATCACAGTCAAACTCACAGCCAACGGGAACATCACCGCCCGGATAGGCCATAATAACAGGAACTGTCATCGTATCGCCCTTGGAAACGGTGTAAACCTGATAGTCCATATCATTCTGATACTTGATGTTGACCGTGAGGGTGTCATTTTCTTCTTTCCAGTAGCCATAGAAGATTTCCATAACGTGGTTATCCTCATAGCCTTCCAGCGTTTCAAACGTGTTGGTAGGCTCACCTGCAAGGTAAGAGCACTCGAACAGCACAGCCGAGCCATCCTCACGCAGGTTCATCATGCCGGGATAAACAGCCGCATAGGTGCTGGAGTTGTTCTCCTCACGCATAACAAACTGGTAGGCAACACCCTCATTCCAGTCAATGTCGGAGCTGGCAAACTGGTCGTAGGTCCAAGTGGAGTAGTCAGTCTTTTTGGCAGAGCAGCCGGATAGAGCGGCAACCCCTGCAACCAGCATGATACCCGCAAGGGCAGTGGATACGTTCTTTTTCAGATTTGCAAGTTTCATTTTGATTCTCTCCTTCTTTGTATTGGCGTATTTGTACAAAACTTTGTTTTGTAAGATTATAATAATCGTTTAATAACGCTATAAAAATGTCAAATTTCGATACCCACCCTATAGGCAGTATCAAAATCCGACTAAAAAATGCTTCTCAGCAGCTTTACCGTATGGTATAATTAAAACAATAGCACAAATCTGCAAAAGATATTTTGGAACGAGCAATTTTGCTTTAAAGATGGTGTTCAGATGAATCAGGAAAATCCACCCCATGTTGAAAAAATGATTGATCCGCGCCTGACGGAATACAGGGAAAACCGTGCCCCGATCACATTGCTGTATATGTTCTATGAAGGCGATGTACTGCGCATGGAAGAATTTGATTTTCAAGGCGCGCGCATCTACGGAATGCCGATTCCTCACGGTGAGGCGAAAAGCACCGAATGGATACAGGAAAATCTTCTGCATCAAAATGATTTTTTTGAATTTTCCTTTGTAAAAGCAGGAAATTTACAAATGATGGTCGAGCGCGGCACATGCGAACACCGCGCAGGTGATGTTTTTGTTTTTAACCGTAAAATCCGGCACGCAGAAATGTCTCCCTATGAGGGCGCGTATCTTTCCTTATCGCCCGAATTCATAAAGGAATGGCCCAATGAAATTGTACCTCTTTTCAAGCATAAAGGCTTGTTGGAACGATTCGTCCGAAAAAATTTGGACGATGATCTGACGCAAAAGAAAGACTACATCGATTGTCGTTTTGTGGGCACACCTTCCGACTTTGCGCAGATAGCAAACCTCTTTCTACGAATGCGGCAAGAATTTCTGCAAAGGCACCGCGGCAGCCAGCTGATCGTTATGGGATTGATTGCCAACTTGTTTTCCTTGCTGGAGAACAAAGATGTTTACGCACTGACCTATATAAATCTGAGTTCCGATAATGAATTTACCTTGACGGAAACGATTTTGCGGCAGATCACAAAGAGTAATGGGCAGATCACAGCCAAGCAGCTTTCCGATATGACGCATTACAATACAGATTATCTGAACCGTGTGTTCAAGAACTTTACCGGGATGACGATAAAAAAGTATTGCACAACCTACCGTCTTAAGGAGTTCTGCCGCTTATTGACGCAATCGGATGAAAGTATTTCCACCCTAATAGAAAAAATGGGCTTCACCAACAAAACAGCGCTGTATAAGACTTTCTACGACCACTATGGCAAAAGCCCGCAGGAGTACCGTGACAGCCCGCTTTAAGGAATGGTAGGTCCGGGTGGAATCCAACGGATGGAAAGGTGTTCTGATAAGGGAAAAAGTAAAAATTCTTGACGATTAGCCAATAGTCAGTCTTACTAAAAATGAGTGAACATTTTTTGACCACCATTTGACCACTACTGCGCAGTCGCACTGCAAAATCCCGGAAAAGCCTGTTGTGACAACCAACAATGGGCTTTTTCTTGTTTCTGGGGCAGCTGTGCAGAACCAACAAAATTCACGTTTCAACGTCGGTCTATACCGTCTTGTCGTAGTTCTCCGACCGAATACCTATAAGTAACTACGCTATAAGTTGTAAATTTACAAATAAATCAACGTACTATCGTTTGCTTTTTCGTTCTTGTTCAGCTTTACAGCACTCGATTTCATGTCGTTTTTTATACGTTTTCCAACTCGCTTTTTATCGACTTCCAAACTATAATCAACTATATCCAAGCCTACGATTATTATGGCTTGAATTAATGTCTGCATAGAGATAGCTTATATCGGTAACAGCAAATCCAACAATATTGGCATCAAAAATTTTGTACTAGCATAATGTGATTTTATTGACCTTTATACGCTCTATGTACTATAATTGATTTATCTTAATTGTAAATAACGCATTCGGAGATAGATACTATGCTAGATTTATCCCAATTGAGTAAATACAAAGAAAACAACCGCATTGAAGCAAAAAAAGGCTCAAGGTGGGCTACCCCGCAGCATTTGGAAAACATATTCGGCTTTTGCCAACACTTTCGGCGGTTATATTTTGCTCGCAAAACACGTTCCTCTAAGAAACAATAGCACCCCATCCCGATGCGCGTACAAAGTCGTATATTTCCCAGAGAGAATTTACCGTTGATTCACCTTGCCCACAAAAGCGAAATGCTCCTTGAATCCTGCCAATAGCCCAAGAGTGAATCACCTATGATTCATCCGAAAATCTTAACTGGAAAAGGTTCTGTTGCGCCGTTTGAGATGGAAAGCAAAATGACCCCGTTGACAACATCTTCGAATCGTGCTACAATTTGACCAAAATGATAAATGTGGTCATAAATTCAAGGAGCGTGCGCAGTGGCTTTTACAGACGAACAAAATGAACAAATCCGCAATGACCTGATCCGATCGGCCCGACGCTGCGGCATTACCATCGGGATGCGGAAAACCTCTGTGGAGCAGCTGACGGAGGCCGTTGGGATTTCCAAGGGGTCATTTTACAAATTCTTTGAATCCAAGGAACTGCTGTTTTTCGCTGTACTGGAGGACATCCATACCGAGTGCTTTGCGGCAGCGCAGAAGTCCTTGCAAGAGAACGCAACTCTGCTTCCTGCCGACCGCGCGGCAGCGGCGATTTTGGCAGCCTGCCGTTGGCTCTCCAAGACAAAAGCCTTTGTGTTCATCGAAAATGACGCAGATTTTCTTCTGCACCGCCTGCCGGAGGAAGTGAAGACCTCCCACTACCACGATGACGAGACGCACATCCGTACCCTGCTGGAATTGGGCGGCTTGCAGCCCAAGGGCGGTATGGCGCTGGCTGCCGCCACAGTGCGGGGCTTGATTTTAACCGTCTCCCATCAGGAGCAGATTGGGGTGCTCTATCCGCAGGTACTGGAAACGCTGGTGCGAGGCGCCTGCCGGGAGCTATTTGCATAAGCGGAAAGGCCGCAGTGATGCGGCTTTTCAAAAGGGATATAGTTAGTCTTTTCTAACTTATTCGCACCATCTATATGAGATAGAGAAATTCAACATCTCGTTGTGAGGACGAAATCATGAGAAACAGTCAAAATTTCTGGGATAAAAACGCCGGGCGGTACGACCGTTTCATGCGCAAGGATGCAGCGGCTTACGATCGACTGTACGAGCTGCTGCGCCCTGTGGTGCGGCAAAAAACCGTGCTGGATCTGGCGACCGGCACAGGGGTGATCGCCAAACATATCGTCCGCTATGCTGACCATATTGAAGCTACCGACGCATCCCAAGAGATGATCGAGCAGGCGAAACAGGGCGTGAAATCTACGAAACTCTATTTTTCGGTGCAGGATATGTTCCATCTGCCCTATGCTGACCAGTCTTTCGATGTGGTGATCGTGGTCAATGCGCTGCACATTGTACCGGAACCGGAGAAAGCCCTCTCTGAAATTCGTCGCGTGCTGAAGGACGACGGCGTGTTGGTCGCGCCCACCTTTACCCATGCGGATAACGCTTTCTTCGGAAAGGTCAAAGCATTTTTTATGAGGCTGGCAGGCTTTCCGCTGCACAGCAAGTGGACAAGCCACGAATATCTGGCATTTCTTAGGGAAAACGGCTGGACGGTGCAGAAAAGCACCGTGCTGAAAGCCACGTTCCCGCTGACCTACGCAGAGTGCGTGAAATCGGAGGGGTGAGCCATGCAGATATTGGAACACGGGCAGGCGCAGGAGCGGACGCTGCTGTTTTTTCCCTGCACGGCAGAGCCTGTATGGGCTTTTGCCGACACGATCACGCTGCTTTCTCAGAGATGGCATGTTTTTCAGGTGGTGTATGACGGCCATCAGCCGGAGTATCCCGGGGATTTCACCTCAGTCGAGCAGACCGTGGACGAGGTGATCTCCTATTTGAAGAGCCACGGCGTCTCCCGTCTGGGTGGGGCCTATGGCTGCTCCATGGGCGGCGCGTGCCTGACGCGTATGCTGGCATTGGGGAAAATACCCATCAGCCGAGCCATCATCGACGGCGGGATCACGCCCTATCA
>JABLTO010088676.1_pt1 | contig 22189 bp, 15 predicted proteins | sample 7160091 | NCBI WGS metagenome assembly JABLTO01 (sample SAMN14651225, study PRJNA627086) | human gut metagenome | isolation source: feces | host: Homo sapiens
TAGCAACGCCCCGCCGGGGCGTTGCTGCCCCGCGGGACGCAAAGCGCGGGGCACGGGCTGTTCGAATCCTCCCTTTTGCTGCCCCATAAAATCCGTGCAAAACAAAAAGAGCAACACCCCATAAGGTGCTGCTCTTGGTGCGACCGGGAGGATTCGAACCTCTGGCCTTCCGGGTCGGAGAACTACGACACGGCGGTATAGACCGACGATGAAGCGTGAAATTTATTGGCTCTGCACAACAACGTCCAAAACAGGAAAAATCCCATTGTTGGTTGTTACAACAGGCTTTTCCGACATTTCACAAGGCAGCTGCGCAGTAGTGGTCAAATGGTGGTCAATTTTTCAAACAGATGGAAAAGGATAATTACCGCTTAGTCTCACCATAAGCTCTTTCCATAGCCGCTTTTGATACAACCCACTGCTTGCCGAACTTGCAGACGTCTACACCGTTCACAAGTTTCCCATAAGAAACAGCCTTTCGCAATGTACTTTCACTCAGTCCCCACAGTTCGCTTGCGTCACAGAAAGACATCAATCCATCAAAAGGTGTACTAACTTGCTCACCATGTTCCCATAGTTCATCACAGGATAAGTCTACTTCATCGCCCCAGATAATGCCATAGCCGCCGACATCAACGCTGACGCATGCAAACTCTGCGGGATGCTCTTTCAGATATTTGAAAGCAGGAATCTTTTCAAACAGAGGTTTGATGTCATATAATTTTACAACGCCCTCACTAAATCCAACACTTAGTTTATAATCCGGAAGAGGGAATACATTTTTAACCTTATGGAACATAGAAGAAACCTCCTTACTCCAGCGGTGGAATTTTCTTGAACTCTTGCGTTTCCCAGATTTCCTGCAAAGTATCCTTATGAAGCGTAATCCATTCTCGAACCATAGCCAATGCTTTCGGAGGCAAATAACCCTCTAAAACTTCACCGTTCATATAATCAATAGCAGCTACATCATCGTTATAGATGGCATGAATGTGCGGCGGATTATGTTCGCTTTGCAGGAAATACATACGGATAATGATTCCGTAAAATCTGGATAATACAGGCATTGATATCATCTCCTTGTTACTAGGATATCACGATATCGTGAAAATGTCAAGGACGAGTAAAAAAGCTTATCATATTGACTTATCAATGTAAGGGGTATTTAATATTAGTATATTCTGCATAGGTATTATAGTTGGAGTGTGATTTATACTATGTCACTTACAGATTCACAATACGAAGATGAAGATATTGATGAAAGAATTAGAAATACTGGTTTTTTCTCTGAGTATCTTCCACCTTGCTTTCGGTTGGATACGAAAGTGTTTCTACATGTACCACAGGAAAACTGCGACTTGATTCAGCCATACAGTTTTAATATGAGTAGATTTAATCAAAATGATGCGCGTAGAATTATTAGCATTCCAGAAATTGGTGCTTATGCGGTCACACATTCGTATATGAAAGAAACTCATATTATCAAGGATCTGATAGAGTTTACGGACGGAAATATCTGCTCCTTTTCTCCGATTTTGGACAAAAACTATCGAATTGTGCGGCATGAAGAAGTGTATGATGGTGAAGTGACAACACACGCAGACTTGTCAAACTATATTTCCAATTTGGCTTCAAAAATAATTAGATCATCAGGTGCCAAAAAGATCTTAAAACTAGATATATCAAATTTCTATTCGAGCTTTTATATTCACATGATTCCTGCAATTATGCTTGGTGTTGAAGAAGCAAATAATCAATACCAACATATGCGGCGTAGGGAAGAGGTATCGGATATATACGAAAAATATAGAAAGCTGGATTCTGTTTATCGCAGACAGAATTTGGAGAGAACGAATGGTCTTCTTGTAGGCCCACTGTCTTCTAGAATCATTGCGGAAGGAATGCTGACAAGAATAGATAGAGACCTTCACAATAATGGATTGAATTATACACGATATGTAGATGATTATGATGTGTACCTTTACGAAGACAATGAAAAGCAAGTCATAAGCAAATTTATAAAAGTTTTGAAAAAATATGGCTTTTCTTTGAATTATGAAAAAATAAAGATTGTTGACTTCCCATATTATGTGGCAGAAAATTTGGGAAAAATATTTGAAAAGTATCGGAATAGAAGCGATGTCAATATAGAAACGAGTCCTTCGGACTTAATGAGGTTGTTTAATACGTTTTTTAATTTTGAAACTGCAGGTATAGAAGGAGCGGTTCGATATCTTTTGAAATGTATTGAGGCTAATCCGATCAGACTGGGAAATGGAGAAAACCAAGAACTTTATCGTGCGTACCTTTTTACAATTTTAGCAAATAATGACCGCTCGCTGGTTAAAGCTTGCTCATTGATACTTAAAAGTGCGGAACAAGAACACCTAAAAGAAGATGAAAGGCAGCAAATCATAAAGATGCTGTTAATGCAGCTCGCAGAGGAACACGATTTAGAGGTTCTTTGGCTTCTTTATCTTTTGTTGGAAACGCAGGAGCCAATTACAATGGACACAAATGTTGTCGATAAAATTGTGCAAGGAAAAAACGAGCTTGCCCAAATAATGCTGCTACGGAAAGGCGTTTTAACTGAAGAGCAAAAGCGGCTACTTGCGGAGAAATCTACTTCATGGATTTTGGCATATGAATTGTTCTGTGAAGGTATGCTTACTGAGGATGGAATTGCTTCAAAATTGATTCTTGATAAAAATCTTGTTATGTACAGAAAAATGAAGGAAAAGCAGATTCATTTTTGCTATTAATATTGTAATCAGCGTGATAAGTGTTGTACATTTTTATAAAATGTCTACATTGCGCGGTTTTTGGCCCAGTCGCATAAATCCTCAAATAAAAAGCGATGAATTGCGCAGCAATGTGCAAAATCATAGCTTTCCGCTGGTGGATCTATTTTTCATAGCGCTGCCTTGGTGGGAACAAGCGTACCTTGCACTGCGTCCAAATCCGCTTGATTGATTGCGAATGTTTGTTGTGTTTATTAATATGGTTGTGCCTAGACAGCAAGCATCATGTAAAGAACCAACTGCATGGTTTGCCATAGTGTTCCCCACGCTGAATCTTGCGGCGTGCCAGAATTTCAGCAGCCAATGTTCGGACATCTATTTTTATGAGTATCACAGAGTCTATGCCAGGATAGTTTACTTTGTCGTTACATAGAGGATTCAGCTGTTCATGCAACCAAGCTTACGACGTTTTACGATGCGGCGCACTGCACAATACGACCTCCGGCATCAGTGGGCACCCGCCCATACAGACATCGCGTCGGGTGCAGTCCGGGCAGCTGGTGCGCAGGCTGCGGCGGAAAGCGTCGAACGACGGGCTGTTCCAGACACCCTCAATGCTGTTGCCGCGCAAAGATACGCCGAAGCGTTTTTTCTGGTCGAAGCTGCAGGGCATCATCTGCATGTCGGCGCTGATATAGCAGGAAAAGCGCCCACCCTCACAGGTGTCCAGAGACTGGGGCGTGACGCGGCGGCAGTGGTTCACAATGCCGGGCACGGTGCAGCTGTCCACGCCAATCTTGTAGTAGGGCGAACCCTTGTCCACATAGGCGAAGAACTGCGCCACACGGGGGTCGTCGTCGGTGAGCATATTCTCTTTGCTGCCCAGGCCCGCAGGCTTGTGCAGCAAGAACACGATGCCGTTGACACCGCGCGGGAAATCCGCCGCAGCCAGCCGCTGCAAAGCCTCGCCGATGGTGTTCTGTCCTAAGACGTAGTGGATGTTCGTCTTCACGCCCGCGTCCAGCAGCATCTGGATGGCCCGCAGCGTGTAGGGGCTGCGGTACCAACTCACGGCCACCGCGCCACAGTATTGCTTGCACAGCTGCGCCAGTTCGGTGGTCAGCCCGTAGCCGGAGGTCGTGAAGTTGGGTACGATGTCATTCTCGCGGCAAATTTGCAAAAGTTCGGCAAAGTGTTCGTGCTGATCGGGGTCGCCGCGCCCACCCAGGGCAAACTGGTTGGTGCGGTGGCGGCACTGCTGCGCGATCCAGCGGAAATCCTCCACCGCCATGTTGGGTTCCTCCACGGTCAGGCCGCTCTGATAGCAGCCGATGCCCGCCTTGACGCAGAGCCCGGTGCGCCCATGAATGCAGTGCCCCATGACGCCCACATCGATCAGATGCGGGAAGGAAGCCATAAAGGGGTCAACGTTCGTGTCCTTGCCGTTTTCGATGATGCCGGAGCGGACGTACGCCCCGGTCCGGGGGTCAAAGATGGAGAAAAACGAATACTTGGGGTCACGGATGACATACGGCATAGCGATTCCCCCGCAGTCAGGCGTTTGCCTTGGTGGCCGCCTCCACCATGCGGTCCGAGACGATCAGCGGGGTGGGCTTACCCTTGTGGCGGGCGTACAGGATGTCATCGATATAGACGTCCCCGCAACTGCCCAGGCATTTGACGAGATAGTCGACACCGTCCAGCTTCTTCAGATACTGGCGGAACTCGTTGCATACCGTGCCGCCCGCCGCAACAATTATATCATGCAGGGCGGTACATTCCAACTCATTGTAGGTGGAAAGCAGGAAAGTTTTCCCTGTGAAGGTGACGACGGCGTCCTGGTCGAGCAACTGCTCATACCAACAGACGTTCAAGCGGATCTGCTGCTGCTCGTAAAAATTATAGTCCCAGTCGCCGGGCTGGGCAATGCGCAGGCGGGTGGCGTCCATGCACTTGTCGCCAATGTAACGGGAGATTTTGCCGGTCTTTCGGTTGAGGATCTTCTTTTCCGAGATGGTGAGGTAATTGCCGGTAAAATCCTTGTTGTTCTGCTCGGCGTACAGTGTGACGGCCTCGTCGCTGAGAAACTCGCCCCAGCCGTCGTAGGTGGAGACGGTGTAAACCTTTTCCACATCGTCCAGCGAGATATGGGCGGCACGCACTTTGCGGATAAAGTTATCGCGGGTGTCCAGGCCGACGTAGGAGGGCAGCTGCGAAAGGCGGGCACCGCCGTCATCGGCCACATACTTGGGGTCGTCGGTCCACTCGTAGTCTTCCTCTTCTTCCTCGTTATCTTCGTCAAAATCGAGGTTACTGGTGTACGAAACGCAGTAATGCAGCAGGTCAAGCAGCTGTTTGACGGTCTCCATCTCCTTGGCGTTTTCCAGAACGTGGCTGTCCATTTCCAGGTAGCCTTCATCGCCGGAATCCGCCTGCGGGGCAGCCACGGCGTAGGAAAAGTCCGTGCCGTCCTTCAGCACGATGCCGACGGTGACGCTGTAGCTGCTGGAACTGGAATTTGTCACAAAATCAGTACGAAATTTCATACAAAACTCCTTATTGTGAAAAGTCAGATGCGGTCAAATGCCAGTTTGCCATCCGTATACGTTACTTTGTAGGATGCCAGGCCGGTACCGTGATTCAGGATACTTCGGAGTTTGCTGCGATTGGGGTTTTCCATATCCGGGGCAAGATACGCCCAGAACGCCTTGCGGTTGTTGAAGCCATCACCGGCAATCACGCGAAGTGTGGTGGGCAGCCGCAGCGTTTCCAGCTTGTCTTTTGCTTCATTGTCAGTTTCGAACATGTATTCCGAAATCTGGGTGATACCCTCATCCAGGATGACCTCTTTCAGGCCGTCGCACCAGGCAAAGACGCGGTCGGCGGGATTGCGGATAGTGCCGGGCAGATGGACACATTCCAAATGCGCACAGTGGGCAAAGGCAAAGCGGCCCAGCAACACTACGCCTTCGGGCAGGTCAGCCTCCCGCAGTTGCGGGCAGTTTTCAAAAGCGTGGTCACAGATTTCAAACAGTCCCGCGCTGAAATGGACGTGTTCCAGCCCGAGCAATTCCGTAAACGCTTTGGTGGGGATTTTTTCCAGTGTTGAGGGAAAATAAATCTCTTTCAACTCGTTATGGCCCACAAAGGCTTTGGAACTGAACGCGGTGACACCCTCCGGGATGTGGAGCACTTCCTCACTGCCCAGATACTTGGAAATGTAACCGGCCTTGGAGTAGATGAAGCGTGGGTCGTGCTTGCGCATATCCAACTCGCGGCGACGGGCCTCGCGCTCGGCCTCCTCGGCTGCCTTTATGGAGGCCTTTTCGGCGGCGGTCTGCACCAGGTTCAACTCCTCATAGTAAGCGGCGGGTTCCTTGCCCAGCACCTTGCGGACGTAGAGTTCAAAGGTGATGAAGTCGAAAGACGAGTGCGCCAGCTTGAGGGCGCGGGGGGTGGGCTCCTTCTGCCACTGGCTGGCAGTCGCCAGCATCGCGCTGAACTCATCCTCGGTGGGGAGCGGCGTGCCGGAAGGCTTCAGCAGGCCAATCTTAACGAAGTAGTCGCTCAGCGGCATACCGTATTTGGCTGGGGCAGTATTTTGTAAGGTCTTGTACTTCGTGGAAAAGTCCGGGTTTGCCGCAAATAAGTCTTTGAGCTTGGAAAATTCAGACCCGTTGGGGTAGCGGCTCTTGAGCTTTTCAATAATCTGGTCGGTATCGACAGAAGTGGGTCTGCCGCCCTTGCATGCCACCATGGTATATCCGTAAGCAGTCAGAAACTCCGCGCCGGTGGTATAACCCAGTTTATGGGCGATTTCAGAAGCTGTGTCAGACCATGCGCCGTGATTTTTTGTAAACTGAATCAAAATCTTATCCGGGTGTGCGGCGTTGATTTTGGAAAACAGTGTGTCCATTCTTGCTTTCAGGTCGGCAGGCTCCTGCCCGATGGAAATAATCATGCAAATACCTCCTTCGTATGGGGAAATTTATTCTTCCTCTGTCACGGTCAGCGTCAACTCGCCCTTCATGAGGTGCTCAGCGGCCAGTTCCAGACCGTCGGCGGTTAGTTGTTTTTCCTCCTGCGTCAGGTAGGCGCAGTCGGCTAGCGTGGCGGCCAGTTCGGCCAGGTCAAGGCTGGGGCAGATGCCTTGCAGGATGCTTTCCGCCATGCAGATGTAGTCGGTCACGGTCTCCGGGTCATACTTTGTCACCAACGCAATCTCCAGTGAGTCCGCGATGGGCTGTGCCAGCCCCTTGCTCTCAAAGCGGACTTCCACCGATGTGGCCTTGCGGGCATCCAGCAGCAGAACGGCATATTTTTTGAGCGCGTCGGGGTCCTCCACATAAGGTTCCGGAGTGTCGTCCCCGGCAATCAGTTGGTTGAGTTCTTCCTCTTCCTTCTTGGTAAGGTTGATGAATGCGTCCTCACCCTCGCCCTGCACGCCGCAGCCTTCCGGCAGGACGGTGCGCAGGTAGTCTGCCAGTTGCATCGGCGTGGTGTGGCCGTCGAACGGCGTCAGCGTGGCCTCGGGGGTGGGGGCACACTCGCTGCGCGGCGCGGCAAACTCGTCCTCTATGGCTTTCAGCCGAGCGTTGATTTCCTTATTTCGGTTGATGAAGCCCTGTTCCGTCTCAAAGCCCCTGGCCGAAGCAGCCTTGCGCTGCTTTTGCAGATCCTCGATTTTGGCTTCCAGTTCGCGCTTTTCGCGCATTTTGAAGAAGCCCAGTTTTTCCAGAGCCAGGCGGCTGCTGGTGATTTCATCGTCCAAGTCGTGGGCCTCTTTCAGGAAAAAGCCTGTGTCGATTTTTTCTTTAATGTCGGCCCGCTCATCGGTAATACGGGTGCGCTCCTCTTCCAGGGCAATCTTCTCATCGTCATGGTCGGCCCAGTATTTCTCGTAGCCAGCCGCGCGGCGTAGCTGGCTGCGCTTGTTCGCGCAGGCGGCCAGAACCTGCTTATGGTGCTTCTTTTTGGTGTCGGCGTCGTGCAGGGCCTTTCGGTCGGTCCACTTCTGGATGATGTTGCTGCGCAGCGCCAGGGCTTCATCTGTGAAAGTGTAGTCCTTCACATAGTAGCCGTCGTAGTAGGTGTAGCAGCAGGAACTGCGGGTGTTGTTTTCGATGAGGACAGCATTCTTGCAGATCTGTAGGCAGAGGCTGTCTTCCGAAGACAAGTCGTAAGCCTTTTCCAGCAGATCCATGCAGGCGTCGGAAACCTGGGTGTGCTGCTCCCAGGCGGACTTTGTCATTTCGCTTTCTTCAGTGCCGAACTCCTTGTCGGCCTCGTCGCTGACGGCCACCACACAGTTGTTGAGTTTGCGGGCCATCTGGGTGCGGAAAGCAGGCGTGCAGACATCGACGCCGGTCTTCTCTTTTAAGCGGCGGGCGTCCGACAGAATAAAGGACGGTTGCAACAGGAGCGAGCGTGCCGCGTCCTTGCCGGGGTGATTCTGGAAGTTTTCGCAGTACAGCGACAGCAGGCAGGGCAGCACATTGGAGGCCTCGTCCTTGATCTGTGCGGCCAGCGTGGCCTTCTCGGCCTCGTCGGCGTACTGCATCGCGTTGCCCCAGGCGTCGAAGCCCTCTTTAATGCGGTTGCGCAGGCGGCTCGACAGCCATACGGCGGCCTTGCCTTTCAGGAACCAGGCATGGGAACTGGTGGGGTCTTTTTCAATAACCTTATCGATGTAGTTCTCGGCGTCGACATTGTTGTCAGCGGAGAGGGACGCCTCCGCCAGGGACAGATAGCTGCGGACTAATAATGCGTTGGCATCGGACAGCGTCTTGGCAACGTCGTCGGCCGTCACCGGCGCGGCGGGGGCGGCATTGTCCTCGACTTTGTCCTCATCCTCGTCGTCATCTTCGTCGAGGTCGTCGTCCTCCTCGTCCTCATCGGCAGGGGCAGGGGTGCTATCTGTCTGCGGGATGGCGGTGGTGGTTCCTTCGGCGGGCTCGTCGCCGCTGTCTCCCTCGTCCTCGTCTAAAGGCGGTGCGGTGACGCCTGCGGCCAGCAGTGCCTTGACCTCCGATGTGCGCATCAGGGTCAGAATATCCTCGTTGCAGGTATGTCTGGGCTGGATTTCCATTGTAGTCTCAATACCCGCAATCGCGTTGTTGGATTTCAACGTCAGCGTCAACCCCATGCAGGGCTGCAGTGCGTTGGGCATCTCCTTGTACAGCGTCAGCAGCAGGGGATTGTCCGCGTTGTTTTTGCTGATTTTTTTCATCAGCGCGGCGGCGCCCTCCACGATTGTGTTCAGCTGGACTTCTATGTCGTGTTTCCGAGCTGGCAGTTCACTCATGTCGTAGCCCTTGTTCAGGCTGTATTGCAGCTGCGAGAGAACCAACTGCGATTTTACCATGATGTTGTACAGAACTTTCGACACAGCCTTTGTATCTTCCAGTTTCATCCCGGTCAGCTGCGGGGCATCCAGCGGGAACCCGGCGTAAGGCGTATCCAACTCCATCGTATCAAGCAAAGTTTGGATGGCTTCGGGCGTGAGTTCTGCCTTGACCATGTCGTCGTGCGGTACGATCGTAATGAACTGCTGCACATCCGGCAGAACGGGAAATTTCAGCTGAAAACCGTGGTCGCGGGGTGCATCGCTAAGAATGGCGGGCAGTTTCTCCTCGCCAAACGTAAGGTCAACCAGGCAGCTTTCATCGCCGCCAAGCAGGCGCGTGGTGAACTGCGAGGATAACAGCATCATTTCCCGCTGGGCCTCCGGGCAAAGGGGATGTGCCATAGTACTGCGCAGGGACTGGTTGCCGGAATACAGTGCCAACTCGCAGTCGTCCAGGGTGGCCGGGTCGTAGTCGGGGTGGTTGCCGTCATCGTGCCACATAATAAAGTCGCGGTCGTCCACATTCTCCGCATAGTTAAAGCCATCCGGCACGGCAATCGTGTAGTTGAAGCCGTGGACACGCCGCCCACTGGTAAAGGTAAAGCTGTACGCCATAAAAACACCCTTCCTTCGTGTTTTATTTCCTGCAAAAAACCATCCACCACAATGCGAACATTGCGACAATCAGTACAAAAATCGAGAGCATGGCAGTCACCTTCAGCAGATGATTTCCGCTTTGCTGCCGCCGGTCTTGTCCTTCGTGACAATGATCTGCTTGTCAATGCGTTCCTTCAACTCCGCTACATGGGATATAATGCCCACCAGGCGGCTGCCCTGGGTCAGGCCCGCCAGGGCGTTCATGGCCTGCTCCAAAGATTCCTCATCCAGCGAGCCGAAGCCCTCGTCCACAAACATCGTGTCGAGCCGGATGCCGCCCGCCGAGGACTGGATCTCGTCGGAAAGCCCCAGCGCCAGCGAGAGCGATGCTTTGAAGGACTCGCCGCCGGACAACGTTTTGACGCTGCGCTCGCTGCCGTTGTAGTGGTCAATGACGTCCAGGTCCAGTCCAACCTGGGAGCGGTTGTTCTCGGCCCCGATGCGGCGCTTCAACTCGTACTGCCCGCCAGACATCACCATGAGCCGCACGTTGGCGCGGGAGATAATGCGGTCAAAATAGGTCATCTGGATGTAGGTTTCCAGCATGATCTTCTCTTTGCCCGCAATACTGCCGTTGGCTGTGTTGGAAAGCGCCCGCACCCATTGCAGCTTCGTCTCGGTCTCGCCGATGGCTTTCAACTGGGTGTTGATGTTGGCAAGGGCGGCGTTGTTGGCGGAAAGCCGCGCGGCCAGCACCTCCTTTTGGGCGGTCAGCTGCGCCTTTTTGGCTTTCAGCACCTGGCCTGCCGTGTACACGGCCTGGGAGTCGATTTCCTCGCTGTTTGCCAGCTGCGCGGTGTAGGATTCGATCGTGCCGTTCAGGGCGGAGAGTGCTTTCTCGCAGGCGGCGTGCTGCTCCTGCGCGGTGCGCAGGGCGGTTTCAAGCGCCTCACGGCGGGTCGTCAGGGTGCGCAGCGCAGTATTGGCCTCGGCGGCGCTCTTGTAGGGCAGCTTGCCGCGCAGCGCCGCAATACGGGCGGCGATGCTCTCCAGCGTGCTGGCGAAGGCGGCCAGGTTCTTGTTCAACTCCGCGTGGGCCTGGCGGGTGTCCTCCAGCAGCTTTTCTTTGGTGGGGATGCCCTTGTCCAGCGCTGCCTTGCGCAGCAGCTGGGCCGAAAGCGCATTCAGCTGGGCGTTCACGGCCTCGGCCTCGCTGGCAGTGCGCTGTAGGCTTTCGGCACAAAGCGGGGCAATGTCGGCCAGCACATCGGTGTGCAGCAGCTTCTGCGCCTGCTGGCACAGGTTCTCACGGCTCGTTTCAACCTGGCCGGTCAGCATCCCGGCGGTGGTGCTGGCCTGGCTGGCGGTGGCTTCGGCCTGGTCGGCGGCGGCCTTGTAGGCTTCCAGCTGGGTCTTGGTGGGGGCGTCGGCTGGTTTACAGGCGGGGTGCGGGTGATGCACCGACCCGCAGACCGGGCAGGGCTGGCCGTCGGTCAGCGTCTCGGACAAAATACCCGCCTGGGCGTCCAGGTACAGCTGCTGCATCCGCTCATAGTCGGCGCGTTTCTCGGTGAAGAACGCGGCCCGATGGCGGTAGTCGTCCTGGGCTTTTGTGTAGCGGCGCAGCAGCAACCTGTGGGCGGAGCACGCCCGCTGCAGCGCGGTCAGGTCCTGGTAATGCTTGTCCAGGCTCTCGCGCTGGGCTTCCAGCGCGGCCTTGTTTGCGCCGACATCCTGCAAAGCCTGCTGCTCGGCCTTGAGGGCCGTCAACTCGCCGGTCAGTCGATCAATGGCGGCGGCCGTCGCGGTGGTCTGGCGCTCCAACTCGGCCAGATTCTTTTGGCTGGCGGCAGACTCCCGCAGCTTCGTCTCCAACTCGGTGTAGTCGGGCAGCTGGCTGCGCAGGGCGGCGGCCTCGTTAGCCAGCTGCTGAATCTCCGGCTGTCTCGCCTGCGCTGCGTCCAGCGCGGCTTGGCGGGCGGTCAGTTCGCTCTGTGCCTGCTGGCGCTGGGCGGTGGCTTTATCCAGCGCGTCGGCCAGCTTCTGACGCGCGGCGGCCTTCGTCAGGACGGCAGTGTTCTGCTCGATGGCCTGCTCACAGGCGGCGATGGCTTCGCCAATTTGTGCACTCTGGTCGTTGTCCTGGGCAATCAGTTTCTCCACCAGGGCGGGCACTTCGACGGTGGGCAGTTCGCGGCTCTGCGCTTTGTACACCTCCGGCAGCAGCGAGTCGTCGGGGGCGCAGGCGATGCCGCTGATGTACTGCTGGATGCTGAACGCCGTGGACTCATAGCTGCGGGTCAGCCTGGCGGCCTCGGTTTTCAGCCGCTCCTGCAGCTGATAGAAGCGCTGTGTGCGGAAGATTTTCTGGAAGATCTTCTTGCGGTCTTCGGTGGAGGCCAGCAACAGCTTCAAGAAGTCGCCCTGGGCAATCATAGCGATCTGGGTGAACTGGCTGCGGTCGATGCCCATGATCTCGACAAGCGCCTTGTTCACGTCCTTCAGCTTTGTCACGACGCGGCCATCGGGGTAGTATAGTTCGGCGTTGGCTTTCTCGGTAGTCGTGCCTTCGCCGCGCGTCTTGGGGCGGTCGTACTCCGGATTGCGGCGCACGGTGTAGGTCTCGCCCGCGTAGGCGAAGGTAAGTTCCACCTCGGTGGGGGTCTTGGGGTCCGCGTACTTGGAGCGGAACATGTTCACGTCGCGGGTGCTGCCGCTGGCCTCGCCGTACAGCGCAAAGGTGATGGCGTCGAAAATCGTCGTCTTGCCTGCGCCGGTGTCGCCGGTAATCAGGTACAGCCCGCTTGTTCCCAGCTTGTCCAGGTCAATGACGGTCTTGCCCGCGTAGGGGCCAAAGGCGGACATGGTGAGTTTTATCGGTCTCATTGGTCGTCCTCCCAGATGTTCTGAATCAGCGCGCCCACAAAGTCGGTCTGCTCCTGCGTCATCGGCACGCCGTTCTGCTCCTTGTAAAAGTCGGCAAACAGGTCCAGCGGCGAGCGTTCCTGCACATCCTGCACGCCGCTGATCTGTGCGGTGTGGCGGGTGCGGGTGTTGTCATAGTCCAGCTTCATCAGGTTGTGGTAGATAGTGCGCAGCTTGGTAATGGCGTCGGGAATGTCCTCCTCGTCGGTCAGGGTGATGTGGGTGTAGTCGGTCTGGTAGGCCGTATCCTCGTAGAAGCTGCGCAGCGTTAGGTCGGCGTAGCTGCCGCGCAGTTCCACCATATCATGCAGCGGCACAAGCGGTACGGTGCGCAGGTTCAACTCGCCCTTTTGCCCCAACTCCACCACGGTCACGGATTTGTCGCGCTTTGCCTCGGAAAAGGAGTATTTCAGCGGGGAGCCGCAGTAGCGGATACGCCCCCCGGCCATGTTCTGTGGGTTATGGATGTGCCCCAGCGCCACGTAGTCGAAATCCGCAAAGACGCTGGCGTCCACATTGTCGGTGCCGCCGACAGAGATCTCCTCCGACTCGGAGCGCAGCGCCCCAGTGACGAACTGGTGGGTGATAAGCACATTCCGCGCGGCGGGATCAACCTGCATCTGGGTGATGGCGGCGGCCATCGCGTCGGTGTAGGTGTTGATTTCGGCATCAGGGAAGTACCGCCGTACGTGGGCGGGTTTGATAAAGGGCAGCATGTACAGGTACACAGGACCGAACTCGTCAGTTAGAGTCAGCGACTGAACGTCACCGTTATAGACAGGGGAGAGATGGACGCCAGTCTCGTCGATCAGTCGATTTGCGAAGGAGAGACGCTCCGGCGAGTCATGGTTGCCGCTGATGATGAACACCGGCAGCCTGCGCTGCGCCAGGCTTACAAGGAAGTCGTCGAACAGCTGCACGGCCTCGGTGGGGGGCACGCCTTTATCGTACACGTCGCCCGCAATCAGCACGCCGTCCGGCGTCTCGTCGCCGATGATATGCAAAATCCGGGTCAGGATGTACTTCTGGTCTTCCAGCATGGAAAACTCATTGACCCGCTTGCCCAGGTGCAAGTCCGAAAGATGAATCAGTTTCATGCGTGCAGCACCGCCAAAGGTGCCGGTCACTCCCTTCGTTGTGTGGTTTTATAAAATCTGTGCGAAAATCATATCCAAATCCTCCTGACTGGAAGGCAGGGTCTCCAGTACATGGTTGTCGATGGCGTCCAGCATGGTCTGCTCTTTTTCCGCCAGGCGGTCGTAGACCTGCCGGTCCATCGACCAGGCATTGCCTTCCACCTCATAGTTCAGGCCCATGTAGTAATACTGGGTGTACTGCCCGGCGGGCAGTCCTAAGCGGTGAATGCGGTCTTTGGATTGCAGCAGATGCACCAAATTGTAGCTGTACTCATAGTACACGGCATCATGGCAGATGCTGTGCAGCGAGACGGACTCCGCCAGGGTGTGGGGGTTTGTCAGCAGCACCTGGAAACGCCCGGCTTTGAAGTCGTCCATGATGGAGAGTCGGTCGGTCAGCGGAATCTCGCCGTAAATGCACTTAGTCGCAACGCCCTGGCGGTTCAGTGCGTCAGACAACTCGTGAATTGAACTGACGAGAACACACCAGACAATGACCGGCTTGCCCTGCTGCACGAGGCTGCTTACTAGGTCCACGCAGGCGGTGAACTTGGTGGCGGGCGGGCAGTTTACAATCAAGCGCTGGATTTCCTCGCTGAAATCGGCAAAGTCAATCTCGTCGATGCTCTTGCCCTCGTCGTCCAGCAGGTACTTAAAGTCCGCCAGATTCAGCGCGGTGAGAAGATTATGAGGGTTACTCTCCAACTGGATCAGGCGAATCAGCAGCCCCAGTTTGTTGCGGGCGTACTTTTGGGATAGGATGGACAGCAGTCGGTTTTCGTCGGATGTCGCCTGCGCAAAGGCGAACTTGTCCGGCTCGGCCGCAGGCACCTGCAGCTGCGTTTTGGTGGTGCGGCAGAAGAACGGCTGCAATTTGTCGTTGATATCCTGGATATCCTGCTGCGTAGGGTCTTTCAGCGTCTGGGGCGAGAAGCGGAAAAACTCGTCATACTCATCCGGGTACAGGATATGCAGCATATTGTAGATGTCTTTGTAGGTGTTGGGAATCGGCGTACCCGTCATAGCGACGACGTAGCATGCGGCCTTTGCCAGTTCCACGGTGTTGGTGGCGTAGGCCCCGTTGATGCGCTTGACCTTGTGGACCTCGTCCAGCACCAGCAGCGTGTTCTTTGCCACGATATCAGTCAACTCCGGCAGCACGCTGCCCACAGACTCATAATTGATAAGGAAGAGATTGCACAGGCCGGAGTCGAGTTTCAGTGCGTTGCGTCGACTTTTTATGGTAGTATACTGCGGGTCGTGGATGTTGAACACCCTCAGTTCCTGCTTGTCGCCAAAGCAGGCGGCAAACTCGTCCATCCAGGAACCGAACGCATTCTTGGGGCAGAGCACCACAATGCGGGATGCCTTGCCGATGTACTGCAAGTAAGCGAACATGCCCAGCACGACCGACGTCTTGCCAGAGCCGGGCACCGAGAAGTTCGCGGCCTTCTTCATCACAAGCAGGTAGAAGGCGTCCCACATCTGCCGTTCCCGCAATGGGCGGGCCATAGCGGCGTTCACCACGGTGGCAAAATCGTTAAACTGTGTTTGCAGCTTGGGGTCGTGGGCTTTCAACTCCATTCCGACGCGGGAACGCTCGTTGAGATACATTTCGCGGCTGTTGATGTAATCAGTCAGCGCGGCATCGATGCAAAGTCCCGTACCGCTCTTTTCACAATAGCGCTCACACAGGGCGATGATGCGTTTGAAGTCGAGATAGGTCAGGTTGTCGTGCAGAATCAGCGCGTTGTCGGCCTCCCCGGCGGTGTAGCGCCGCAGCTGCAATTTGTAAACGGCGGAAGCCATAAACGCAGCAAGATCCATGCCCTGCACGGCAATCGACATGCGGTCGCTGAATTGTAGCTGCAGCTGCATCAGATCAACTCCTCAATTTCCTGGATGCGGGCGGCCAACTTGCCAAGCTGTTTTTTCAGCCGCTGCAGGTCGCTGTCGTTCATCTTGTCGAAGATGTGGGTATCGATCTCGTCGATGAAGTTCGTGGCCTTTTCCGCCAGCTGGATGGGCCGATTAAGGCTCTCTGCTTTCTTGGTCTTCATTTCGGCCTTTTCCACAGAGCGAGCCAGACTGTCGCGCACGTCCAGATTGGTGCGCACATCGTCGCGGATTGTGTCGATGGTAACTTTCCCATTGGTGGGCAGCATATCCAATACTTCCACGGCCAAATCGTTTTGTTCGGCAAAGAAGTCATCCCGGTGGTCGGAGTCCACAATCGTCTTCAACCGGCGCAAAAACCGCGCCATGTCGCCCTGAGTATTCATCAGGATATTGCAGTAGACGCTGTTCTTCAAGTCGGCCTTTTCGTCCTCGGTGTGGCACTTGCGCAGCAGCTTAGACAACTCATCCAGCGAGGAGTACAACTCCATATCGCGGGCCAGATAGAACTGTTTTGGCGCATTGATGAAATCGAGAAAGTCGACCATCAGGTTCGCCAACTCGACCTTATGGCGCACTTCGGCCAGCGATTCATTGGTACTGCGGGCGTACTCCTCCACGGAGAGCATCCGCGTGTCAATGATGTCGTTGTAGATGCCCACCAGGCGGTCGATGGGGTTGTAGTCGACCTTGCTTTCCTCGCCGTGTTGGATGGAAAGTTCCAACAGCTTGATCTGCTTGGCGCTGCTCTCAATGTTGCGGTCCAGAATGACCGTCTCAAAGTAGTTGAACTTATCGTTCTTCGCGGCCAGGCGGCGCAGACAGGTAAAGCGGCGGTTGCCGTCGATGATGCGGCCGTCGGCCAGCACCACACCAGGCTCTCGCTGGTCGACCAGCTCAATGTTGTTCTGCGTCTTGCGGATGGAATCCGGGTTGCTTTCCACAATAAATGTTTCAATCAGGTTGTTGTAGGCGTCGCGCTGGGTGGTGCTGGGGCTTTGGCCGTCGTGTTCGGCCTTATATTTGCTGATCCAGGTGGAGATACGGTCGTTCTGGTCGTTGTAGTACAGCTGATCCAGCCGCACGCGGTACACGGGGTAGGCAGATGTGACGCCATCAATCGTCAGCTTGCGGGTCAGTTGGGTGGGAAAGACAACTTCCTGGACAATGCCGTTAGTCAATAAGTTCATAGTTTAAAATTCCTCCAGGTACAAATCATAGTTTGCGTACACGGTTTGCATGATTGCGTCGTAGTAGAGAGAAGTGTTATCGATAAAGAGTTTCACATCATCCTTATTGGTAAGGATGCCGTATTCCTCCTTGCAGCGGGCGACCAGGTCGTAGATTTCAATTTTACCTTCGCGCCGGACGATGGACTCAATCAGCGTGCTGCGGGTGATGGAAGGGTATGTCCCGGCGGGGGAAAAGCCCCACTGCCCGGCAATACGGCAGCAGTCGAAGTGCTCGCGGTCGACCGACAGCACCGAGGCATAAAAATAATTGTCAAAACCCAAGTCGTCTAATTCATGGGAGAAGCCCAGCTTGTGCAGGGTCGTTATGGTGAAAATGTCCAGATTACTGGTGCAGACAAAGGCGTAGACTTTGGCGCAATAATCTTCCATCGTGGCCTTGGTGACGCCGCTCTGCTCCAGGCGGTGGATATTGATATACTGCTTGGGGGCATAGGCGGTAAGATCACGGGCGGTCAGGCACTTGTGCAGTTCCACATTGAATGCAGATGTGTTGTAAAGCGCACATGACATTGTGGTTAAATCAAAAATATCTTTAGAAAAATAGGTGGCCTGGAAGTATTTTCTTGCGCTGAAGAAGGTATCACGGATAACGTACCCGGTGTATACGTTGAAACCTAACACTTTCAGTGTGTAGGGGCTGATATCCGAGGCCGGTGCATCCGGGTAGGCACGCTGATACATCCGCTTGACGTCGTCAATCAGATAGATGTCCTCAGTCATCAAGCTGCGCATGTGCTGATACTGCTCATGGGTCAGGTCTTTGCTGTCAATGCGGTAGATGCCATCGTGAAAGTAGGTATCGATGGATTTGAAGTAAGTACCTATTGCCGTTGCAGCCTTAACGCCGTAGGCTTCCTCATAGCGTTTGCCTAAATCGTTGATTGGAATAGGAGCATAGAGCATCAGCTGCTCCAAAACCTGCATGTCGCGGTCGGCTTTGCCGAAGATAAGCGTCGGCATTTTGCCAAAATCCAGCTGCAAATCGCTGACCTGCTCCGGGGTCAGAATCTTTCGCAAAAGATTGTGCAGTTCGTACTCGTCGCGGATATCGTACTGCTGCATCAGATCCAGGTGCTCACGCCAGATTTTTAAGGTGGTGATTTCGATATCCCTGTATTGGGATAAATCCAATTCCTGCAGAAAATCAGTGAAGTCGCGGCTTTTTATGTCGTAGTAGCGGAACCGCTGCCACTGGGACCACAGAATGTAATCGGCAGCAGAAAGATGATTCGTGTAAGTTCTTTGGTTGTTAATTTGAAAGTGAGAATCATCCTGTAAATCATACTCTGCCAGAAAAGCATTGTAATTATCGGTAAATTCAGAAAATGTGGTAGGAGTTTGCGCGTATTTTCGGACAGTATATGCTATGAGTACCGGGCGGCTTTTCAAGAGTCTTACGCCATCTACCGTAATATAGTTCTTATACAGCGCCCGTTCCAGCTGTTTTCGCATAGAGGAGGGCAGTTTCTCATCATCCTGGCACTCGGCCAAGGGCAGGTGGCCTTTATTGCGGGAGTGTTTGCATTGCAGGTATTCGTATACCTCTGGGGTGGTGCCGAAGGATAGTGCAAAATCCTCGGCTGAGATATAGTAGGTCGTGAACAGATAGGTGTACTTGTCTTCGTCAACGGCAGGGAAGGTTGGCAGATACTTGGAGATTTTTTGCCGCACTCGTTCACGTGTTAAACCAAGCGGCTTTGCAATCTCTTCCAGGGTCTGCCCCTGCAGTTTTAACATGAAAATATCCTTTTCGCGGCTGTCTGGCTGGGCAGCTAAAGTGTCCAGCAAAGAAGGCGTAAGATAGGTGAGCGTGTCGCCGTCTATTTCAATCTTTTTGTCATCCTCCAAGGACCGTATAGCAGTTAAAAAAGATGTGCAGTCCGAAAAGGGAAGAAATCCATTCTCAAGTAGCTGCGAGAGCGTGACCCCGCCGGAAAAACTTTTGACAAGGGAAAGAACAGCCCCTTTGAGCGTATCAAAGAAGGGCGGCTCTGCAAGGGTGAGGTCAAGAAGCGCACCGACGGACAGATTGACGAATTCTTTTTTGTGGGCATCCGCCGCCAGCATTATTGTGTTCGGCCAGATTTTCAGGAAGGCTGCTGCATCCCGCAGGGCGTATTTTTCGTCGGAGTTTAAAGTGGTTGTGTATCCCGCCAGAGATTTTGCCAGTGCCGCCAACTCCGCTGCCGTGCCATTTCCACAGTTTTCGACCTCAATAAAATCAGCTCCCTGACATTGCAGAAATGCATCCATTGAGGAAATATTCATAGAGTGAAGGACGTTTCGTGCCCGGGCAGACATCTCTAAGTCCTCTAAGGTAAGGGGCTGCTGCGAAGATTCAAGGATATCCTCACGTGGAAGATTGGAAATAAAATCAGGCGAGAGCAACTCCACACGAGCCTTCTGCACGGCCAGGAAGAGTTCAGTTGCGGTCTTGACACCGATATTTCGCAGATTGAGAAAATCTTCCATGCTGAAATTGACAATTTGCGAAACAAATGTGATGTTTTTGTGTGCTAATACATGCTTGGCGCGGATAGACAAGGAAAGTCTATCAATCGGGATATCTCTGACCGGTTCAAGAACAATGAGGGGCAGGGACTCTGCGGGTTTAGAAGGCTTGGGAGTCTTTGGCTTGGGCGGCGCACTAGTGGGCGGCGATGTAAACAAAAGAAAAAACTTTTCAGCAAGAGCGGAGGGATCAATATTCAGGATGATATCTGAGGCAAAGGAATCTTGCAGAAAATTCCGCAGCGCAATAAGATCATTCTTGCGGTCTGGATTCGCACCCTTAAAGCAGAGAATGGTATCATCTTTTGTGTGAAGGAAGTCTTGGAGCGTCATAATGTCATTCCGCTTTAAAATATTGCTGTACCGGGAAAGAAGATTCAGTACATCGATGGAACTGGATAAAAAACAAGTCATTAACCATACGTCCTTCCGAAGAACTTTGCACGAGCACTGCTGGATTTTTTATGTATTTCTTTGTATTGATTATACCATAGATAAAGTACAATAGTACGGACTTCTTTGAAAATGCGGATATCTTTGTATATATTGTACAACAATGACTTTGCTCTTTTGTGGAGTCTGCTGCGAGTTATGTCCAAGGTAAATAATCAGCAGATATAGAGATAAATATCTAAAGAATCCGGAGGGCTTTACCGATTTGGCAAGGCACTCCGAAATGTTTCCCCTCGGGAAGTGCACTTTGAGAGTTTACATGGCACAACAGAGAATCGAGAAAGAGATTGTACTATATGCGACATACGAATGCCAGCTTGCCAACTGCACAGGGCGTGGATGTGAGAACCGTTGCCAATCTGTTAGGCCACGCACAGGTCAGCACGACGCTGGATATTTACGCCCATGCGTTTGACAAGAACAAACGCAAGACACAGAAAAAACTCGAAAAGGCGATTGGACTATGAGAAAAATAAAGCTGACCCGTGCAAACAAAAGTATCTTACTGAAAGCGCTTGCTCATTATTACTATCAGGAAAAGGTGCTTGGACATAGCACACAGAAGTTGGAAAGATTGATGCTATTGCGTTTCAGATGTTCCTGCGCAATGTCTAGCGCCTTATCTCGCCAGCTCTCGTACTTTTGATAATAGGGCTCAAACAAGTACGGCGAGAATGTGACATTGTCAGACAACTCATTGTACAACTTTTCTTTGATACGGTTTCAGTAGCAATTTGTATACTCTTTATCCAATTGTCAGCCGATAAGCATAATCCATACAACGCCAAGAATATGTCCTTCGACAGGCATATCAATGAACGTCTGAATCACATTTTTGTCAAAATAAATTTCTTTCGCATTCCGGCTATTGCCTGTAAGATTGCCGAACTCTGCAAAGAAGATAAAATTGCAGCGGGTGCAATCAAGCGTATCCAACGAACGCGTGAGTCCAACCAGATTGACCGTGAGAATCAACATATGAACAATAAGAATCGTCGTCGAGAAGATCTGTGGTGTATAATTCCACAGCATTGGATATGATTTCACCTGCCATATGATTACATTCAGTATAGCAAGCGGAGATGGACAATTTGCGTCCATTATTACGTCTGGAATGCCTATTTTCAACAAAAAATAGCCGCCAGCATTGCAACACTGGCAGCTATTGATTTAGAAAATTATTTATTATACCCTAATAGCTTTTCAGCTTCTTTTGGTGAAGCAGAAATCGGCAGCGCCGAATCATAGGACCATTGCAGCTTCCATTCAAAATATTTGTCGCGGGAAATTTTCCCGGTGTGGTAGGCATCTTGCATGGCGGCAAAGGACTTAAACAGGTAATTCAGAAGATCGTTCTCAGACCAAAGCATAGCGGGCTGTGCGCCGAAAGGAGAGGTTTTAGCGTTTGTCTGGATGACAGGTGCTGTGGCTGCATTTGCAGCTATCTGATTTTTGTCGATCGGTGAGGAGAGGGAAAATCTAAGAACGTCCGGCATATCCTCGTCAAGCCAGAATAAAGTTTCCATTATGCCGCCAAGATTGCCGGTATTCGGTTCAAGCAGTGCGCACTCTTTTACATGGAGTGCGGCTGCTATTTTTTTTACCATATCCTCTTTCGGAACGCGAAACCCGGATTCATACTGTGCGATGCGGTTGGCAGCACCATCCGTAAAGCCGACCAGCTCACCTAATTCACGCTGCTTCATGTGACGATGCAGACGGACGCGCTTGATTTTTTCTCCGATTTTCATGGGATGCCCTCATTTGTTATTTTATGCTGTCATTATACCACATTAGAGAGAAAAATCAACAACTTAATAACATATATGTAAAATCATTGACAAGAATAATGCGGTGGTGTATTATCAATATAACAGATATGATATAAATTTGTGCAAGGAGGTTCCTATATGAAATCCATGATGCAACCCAAGAACGGCTATACAGTAGCCTATTATGCTAAAAATCTTATTTGCAAGTAACCTTTGTTTACTTGCGTGTGGGCCGCCCACGCAAAATATTTTATCATTTTTGTTGTAATGAATCAAATCTGATTCACTATTCAGGGGATGAGGCGTAAAAGTGAATCAGTTCTGATTCACTCGCAGTAACCGCCCAAATCCGTCCTGTGTGGGGCAGATGCCACGCGCAACACCACGGATACGAAACAGCCAACGCCACCCGCCGTTTGGCGCGTTTGTGGGGCTGTGGGGCGGCGTGAGCCGTACAACTTAACACTAGAGAATAAAACTTACTACACACAAAAAGACGATAGTATGAGATAATAGATATATACCAAAACAGAAAGGACGATGCGAATGAATTATGAAA
>JABLTO010008209.1_pt1 | contig 22167 bp, 23 predicted proteins | sample 7160091 | NCBI WGS metagenome assembly JABLTO01 (sample SAMN14651225, study PRJNA627086) | human gut metagenome | isolation source: feces | host: Homo sapiens
AATATTGGGACAAAGGTTGTATTAATATTACCAGCTATTGAGGGGGAAGAGAATAAATGTTAAAAGTTTTAATTGCAGATGATGAACCATATGTAAGAGAGGGAATTAAGAATATAGTTCCATGGGAAGAAGTTGGATTTTATGTTTGTGGTGAAGGTAGTGATGGAGATGATACATATAATAAAATATGTAAGCTAGATCCAGACTTAGTTTTAATAAATATTAAAATGCCCGGAAAGATTGGATTAGATGTAATTAAAGAAAGTATAGATAATGGATTTAAAGGTAAGTTTGTAATTATTAGTGGTTATTCTGATTTTGAATATGCAAAGGTTGCAATTAAGTATGGAGTAAAGTGCTATTTATTAAAGCCTATAGATGAAGATGAGCTATATGATATAGCTGTTAATTTAAGAAATGAAATAGAAGAGGAAAAAAATAAATTAAGAAATATTGAAAAACAAAAAGACTACGTTAAAGAATATTCACTATCTCAACTTATGTTAGGAAAAAAGGTAGAGGATTATGAAGAACTTACAAATTCTTTAGATTACTCAAGTTATTCTGTAGCTTTGATATTAAATTATGATGAGAAAACAAAAAATGAAAATTTAATTGAACTTGAAAGTTGTATAAAACAAAAGTTAAGTAATTTAAATGGCATTGAGGTTTGTAAGATTAAAGATAAGGTTGCAATATTATTTTGTGATGTTAATAGTAATCATTCATTTAATATATTAAATAGTATAAATAAAGAAATTAATAAGTGTTTAAAAGGAAGAATATTTGTAACAGTAGGACAAGAGGTTAGTAGCATAGATGATATTTTATTATCTTATAATACTGCTAATGAATTAATGAAATCTAGATTTTTATTTTTAAATGAGGAAATTTTAACTACTGAGAGAGTAAGAGAAATTAGTAAAAAAAGATTTTTACTTGAAGAGATGGATATTATAAATAAAATTTGTACTTATGTTGAAATTGGAGAATGTGGAAAGATTAAAGAATTGTTAAAAGGTTTGGCAGAACTTATTCAATCTAAGTTTTATACTGAAGATGAAATTAAAGTGTTAGTTACTAAAAATTGTTTAGAGTTTTATGATAAAATTAAAAGCGATTATGAAATAGATAAAAATTTAATTTTAGATAATGAGGTAATAATAAAGGAGATTTATAGTACTGAAAGTTTAAAAGAAATTATAGATATTTTAGAAAAAAGATTGATTAATGTTTCAAAGGTTATTTCTCTTAATTCTTCAGATAAGTCTATAAAGCGAATAGTTAAATATATTGAAAAGAATTATTATACGGATTTAAAATTAGAACTTTTGGCAGAAATATTTAATTATAATAGTGCATATTTAGGAAAGGTATTTAAAGGTCATACTGGTATGAGTTTTAATACTTATTTAGATAATATAAGAATAGAACAAGCTAAGAAATTACTTATGGAAGATAACATAAAAGTATATCAAGTTTGTGAAAAGGTTGGATATAAAAATATAGATTATTTCCATAGTAAATTTAAAAAATATGTAGGAGTAAGTCCTTTAAATTATAAGAAGCAGATTGAATTAGGAAAATTTAAAGAATTGGTTTAGAAAATAAATGGTAAGGTTTAGTTTATACCTTACCATTTATTTTTGTTTTTTATAAAGGTTAAAATGAATTGTTAATTTTTATTTATAAAATATATTCTTTCAAGATTTATTAATGAATTTCTTTTTTTGAAAATCTATTGCATGTAATAAAATAAGAAAGAAGTAATACTGTAATTGTAATTAATATTCCTAAAATAGTTAACAGTGTAGGGTTAAAAGTTATATTAATTTCAGCTAATATTTCTAGCAAAGAAGTAGAAAATACTATTGGAGCAATAGCAATAAACATTAGAACATATCTTCCATTTTCAAAGCCTAGTAAAAGAGTAGCAGGCATTAATATTGCTGTGAAAAATATACCTATACCCATAGTAACTAAAGGAATAACATATATAGGCATAGAAGAAACTAAATCATTTGTTCCTAATATATTTACAATTACAGATAGAATTGTAGATATTATTACCGCAATAACTGTGTTTAATAAGCAGTATATATATTTGGAAAAAATATATTCATTTGTCTTAACAGGTAACGAATATATTAAATAATTCATTTTGCTTCTTTCTTCATAAAAAGTAATTGTATAGGTAGCCATCATTAAATACATGGCACCGGCAAAAACAATCATAGTTGGTTGAACAGCAGCAAAAAATATTCCAAGTGCTAATATAATAAGTAAATTTTTCTTTATAGCTAGTAATGAATTAAATTGAAGTTTTACTAAATTACTAATATTATTCATAAATTACTCCCTCCTAGTGTAATATAATAAAATATCTTCAAGAGTACATTTTTCATAAATTGCCTCATCACCAAAAAGTTCATAAGCTTTTTTTCTATCAGATATTAAACCTTCAAATCCAAAGGCGTATTCTTTTAATGAAATAAATTCATTCTTAATACTATTATCAATTAAATCTTTTTTGCTTTTTACAAGTGTATGATTATCTAAAATTTCATCCTTTTCACCTTTAAGAAGTATTTTTCCATTGTATATCATAACTATATAATCAGCAGATTTATCTAAATCTGTAGTTATATGAGTAGAGTAAAATACAGTCATATTATCCATTTCCATGTGGTCTTGCATAAGGTCTAAAAATTCATTTCTTATTATAGGATCTAAACTAGAGGTTGGTTCATCCATTATTAATAGTTTTGGATGATGAGATAAAGCCATTATAAGTTCAAATTGCTTTTTTTGTCCCTTAGATAAATCTTTATATTTCTTAGATTCATCTATTTTAAATTTATTTATATATTTTTTATATAACTCTTCATCCCAGTTAGAATAAAATTTAGATATTATTTTATGAAGATTAACTAATTTGCTTTCTTCTAAGAATCCAGATTCATCACCAACATAAGCAATATTTTCTTTTGTTTTAGTATCTTTATTGATATGGGAATTTAGTATTTTTATTTCGCCAGAATCAGGCTTAATCATTCCAAGTAAAGATTTAATTGTAGTAGTTTTACCAGAGCCATTTGGACCAATAAATCCAGTAATATATCCTTCTGGTATTTCAAGGTTATCTATAGTTAAAGAAAAATTCTTATAATTTTTTTGTAAATTACGAATTTCAATAGAATTCATATTTATACCTCCTCATAAATACTTTTTAAAATTTCAATACATTCATCAAGTGTTACCCCTAGAGCTTTAGCACATATTATGACAGCCTCAAGTTTATCTTCCATTTCAGCCATGGCAGCTTCTCTTAACCTTTCAGAATTTGAACCGGAAACAAAAGTTCCTTTTCCAATAACTGTTTCAATAAAGCCTTCTTTTTCTAGTTCTTCATAAGCTCTTTTAGAGGTTATAATACTTACTTTAAGCTCTTTTGCTAATGATCTTATTGATGGAAGTGGATCTCCAGGTTTCAAATTTCCATTTAATATTTGATTTTTTATTTGAGTTTCTATTTGCTCATAAAGTGCAACTGGTGATGAATTGCTAATTAATATATCCAAGTGTTCACCTCCGTGTATAAGTGTATATATATATTATATACACATAATATCAATTTGATGATTAATAGTCAATATGCTTTTAGAAAAAGATTATAAAATTAAAAGAGATTATTTTACTAAATAATTAATAAAATAATCTCTTAACTTTAAGTACCTTAGAATATATAAATTATGAAAAGGTTATATAGTTTAGTCATCACTGCAAACGCAAATTGAGTTTTGCAGCTCTATATATTCCTCTTTACTTAATGATTTAATATATTTATCAAAATGATCATCAGAACAAAAATAACCTATTTTATTTTCTATAAAACTTTTATCTAAATTTTTTTTGCAATATAAACAGCGTTTCATTTTATTTACCTCCAATATATGTTAGTGTGAAAAATTTAATTATATATTATTTGAATTTATGATTAAATAATGAAATATTTTTTCCAATGATTATGCATTTAGAATTAGCACCATGACCAATTTCTTCTGTCTTAGCAATTGGTAAATCAGGATTATCTATTATGCTTAGTACTAATTCTTCAATAGTAGGAGTTATATTATTTTCTTGCATTTTACTAAAGGTACCTAGTATTAGCCCTTGAATTTTATCAAAAACTCCCATTTGCTTAAGTTGATTTAAAAAGGCAGACATAAGTCCAGCTTCGCCACCCATACTTTCTAAAAGTAAAACCTTATCTGTAAAGTCAGGTATATATTTAGTACCCGCTAACTTTAAAAGACAACGAATATTTCCGCCAACAACAGTTCCTTCTATTTTTGAACCTTGAATAAATTTATAAGAAAACTTAAATAAATCATCTTCATTATTAAGTAAGCTATTAGTGAAGTTAGAAATTTGATTTTCACTATCTGAAGATATAAGATTTCTTATTTGATAAAGATAAACAGGGTTATTACTTTGAGAATAAATAGCATTTAAAACCGTAGTTAAATCACTATAACCAAAGAAAGGTTTAGGATTTTTAGATATGTAATCATAATCTAAATAATCTAAAACTTCGTTTGCAAGGTCACCACCAGAGATATCAAAGATAGCTTTTATTTCATTATTTCTATATAAATCCATAAAGGCTTTTCCCTTATCTTTAGCAGCACCATTAAATGGAGATGTAGTTTCATATATGTAGTTACTACAAATAGGATTTAAGCTTAACTTTTTTAAGAGTTCTAATAAATTATCAATTTTGAATTTATTAGCTATAGGTTGACCATTTGAACAAGCAACTATAGCAATTTTGTCATTTTTATTTAATATAGACATAATTTTTCCTCCATTATAAGAATTAATTTATATTATAGTAGCACTAGAAAGTGGAAACTTCAATTAAATTAAATGATTATAAATTAGTGTACATATGAAGTGCGGAATTAATGAGCTTTGCATTAATATAGTGTGTAAAATGAATTATTGGCCAATAAATTTAAAATTAATTAAAAACTTAGTTAATAACCTGCTCTTAACTTAATAATATATAAGGGGAGGTGTTTTAATGTGATAAAAGATATAGCTTTATATTTAGAGGACTTGAACTTGGTTTCTATAATTCTTAGACTTACAATGGCTGTGATCTTTGGAGGGATAATTGGGTATGGAAGAGAGAGAGAAAGAAGACCAGCAGGACTTAGGACTCATATACTAGTATCTATTGGAGCAACTCTTGCAATGATAACTAATATTTATATGTGTAAAATATATAATGGATATACTGATCCAACTAGACTTGGAGCACAAGTAATAAGTGGAATTGGTTTTTTAGGAGCTGGTACTATTATAGTTACTGGAAAGAATAAAGTAAGAGGGTTAACAACAGCAGCAGGACTTTGGGCATGTGCATGTATGGGACTAGCTATTGGGGCAGGATTTTATTCAGGAGCAATTATAGGATGTTTATTTATTTCTGCAGTTACAGTTGCTCTTGCTAATATTGATAAAAAAATTAATAGAAATTCAAGAAATATAACATTGTATATCTTAGTGAACTCAACTACAGCAGCATCAAGATTATTACAAGATATACAAAGTAAAAATGTAAAAATTAGTGATATAGAAATAAGTAATAACAATGTATCATCTAATGATTTAATAGGGATTTTACTTGGGCTTAAGATATCAAGAGAAGTATGTCATTATGATTTTATAGAGTCCATTACAAATAAAAATGAAGTTATTTTTCTTCAAGAAATAAATTAGAAAAATAATTAAATTGATATTAAAGTAATTTAAAGATTAAATGTTAACTATTGAGAAAAGAATTAAAGTAAATTTTTAATAGCTTATTTTATGTTATAATTAATTAATATTTTGTATGAGTAAAAGGTATAAAGGAGAAGAGAAGATATGAAATTAGCTATTATCGGTTCAGGAATGATAGTAAAGGATTTTTTAGAGATAATGCCATATTTAAACGAAGTAGAATTAAGAGCTATTTATGGTAGAAGAGGTAGTGAGGAAAAATTAAATAAGTTAAAAAGTAAACATAATATTAAAGAAGTTTTTTATGATTATGAAGAATTACTTAAAAGTGATGTAGATACAGTGTATATAGCATTACCAAATAATCTTCATTTTGAATTTTCAAAGAAAGCTTTAGAATATAATAAAAATGTTATAGTTGAAAAACCAATAACATCAAATTATAAGGAAGCTAAAATATTAAATGATTTAGCAAGAGAAAAGAAGTTATTTCTTTTTGAAGCAATTACAACAGAATATTTACCTAATTACTTAAAGGTAAAAGAATTACTTCCCACATTAGGTGATATAAAAATAGTTCAATGTAATTACTCACAATATTCAAGTAGATATAATAGCTTTAAGGAAGGCACTATATTACCAGCTTTTGATCCTGAATTTTCTGGTGGAGCATTAATGGATTTAAATATTTATAATATTCATTATGTAGTTGGATTATTTGGTAAACCTAAAAATGTTGAGTATTATCCTAATATAGAAAGGAAAATAGATACATCAGGAATTTTAATTTTAGATTATGAGAAGTTTAAGTGTGTTTGTGTTGGAGCTAAAGATTGTAAAGCGCCAATTGCAAATAACATTCAAGGAAGTAATGGATGTATATACATGGATACTCCAGTTAATGTTTGTGGGAATTTTAAGATTATAATGAATGATGGAAATACTACTTTGATTAATGAAAATAAATATGATAATCGTATGGTTAGTGAATTTATAGAATTTATAAATGCTATTAAAAACCATGATTTAGATATGTGCTATAAAATGTTAGAACATAGTTTGATTGTAAGTGAAGTTCAAACTACTGCAAGAAAAAAAGCAGGAATAGTATTTAAAGCGGATATTAATTAATAATATAAATACCCCTACTGTTATTAATAATAAAGTAGGGGTAAACTTATTATAAAGATGTTAAATACATAAATATTACAATAGTAATTATAGCAAGAACTAAATCTATAATAGTTAGTTTATATTCTTTTTTTATAAGTGATATAATTATGCAAATAGCACTAACTAAAAGATTAAGAGCAGCTAACATAATATTAGTGAATAATCCAGCTAAAAAAATTGATTCTAATAAGTATAATGCTGTAGTAATAAATAAAATAATTTGTGTAATTTTAATTATTGGACTTTTTTCTTTAAAGTTTTTAAACATAGTATTTCTCCTTAAGTTTTCATCTTATAGTTTTAATATATTTTATATATTCTATCAGATTTTGTTTGAATAGCAAAGTAAAAGTTTAGGGAGAGAAATATAATAGGGAGATTAAATATGTATTATTCAACACGTTATTCATCACCATTAGGAGCAATAACAATAGCTAGTGATGGAGAAAATTTAATTGGATTATGGCTAGAAGGGCAAAAGTATTTTGGTAGTACTGTATCGGAAAATCTCATTGAAAATAATGATTTAAATATATTTATAGTAACAAAGGAATGGTTAGATAGATATTTTGCAGGAGAAAAACCGAAGATTAGTGAATTACAGTTAGCTCCAAATGGAGGAGAGTTTCGCAAGTTGGTTTGGGATATTTTATGTGAGATTCCCTACGGAGAAACTATTACTTATGGTGAAATAGCAAAAAAGGTAGCATTTAAAATGAATAAAAAAAGTATGTCAAGTCAAGCAGTTGGTGGTGCTGTAGGACATAATCCAATATCTATTATTATTCCGTGTCATAGAGTCATGGGTACAAATGGGAATCTTACTGGATATGCTGGAGGTATTGATAAAAAAATAAAGTTACTTGAGCATGAGGGTGTAGACATTTCTAAACTTTTTGTACCAGCAAAGAGAAAAGGTAATTAGAATTATATTGTAGAGAATTACCTATATATTTAAAGTATAAAGTTAAAGCCTTGATATAGTAAAAATATCAAGGCTTTTAACTTTGTTAGATATATAATTGGTGCCGGCAGAGGGAATCGAACCCTCACGGTAAAACCGCATGATTTTGAGTCATGTGCGTCTGCCAGTTCCGCCATGCCGACCTAATTAATATATACATAATATTACCATGGAGAAGTGGAAATGTCAATATATTTTGATTGAAAAAAGTGGAAAACGGTTTTGACATAAGAAGATTTAATAAATGAATAATTTAATAGTATTTGGAACGTGTTGTAGTATTTTATCATATATTGCTTATATGATGATAAAAATACGAATAATGAAAGGGATACAAAGGTATGGAATGGTTTATGGGCTTAAGTCCAGTTATACAAGGTTTAGTTGCTACGATATTTACATGGGCGATAACAGCGCTTGGGGCATGTTTAGTATTTTTCTTTAAGACTGTTGATAAAAAAATATTAAATTGTATGCTTGGATTTGGGGCAGGCGTTATGGTAGCAGCAAGTTTTTGGTCATTATTAAATCCAGCGATAGAACTGTGCTCTGAACTTGGATATAGTCAGATTATATTACCATCAATTGGATTTTTTGCTGGCGGTATTTTTATAATACTTGCTGATAAAATGATGGATAAATATTCTTATGGAGTAATAACTGAAAGTGATGAAATAGCAAGAGACTCAATAGTGAAAAAGTATAAGAAGAGTATTTTATTAGTAGTTGCAGTAACTCTTCATAACATACCAGAAGGATTAGCAGTTGGAGTAGCTTTTGGTGGAGTAGCAGCAGGGATACCATCAGCAACAATAGGAGCAGCTATAAGTTTAGCTTTAGGTATAGGACTTCAAAATTTTCCCGAGGGAGCAGCAGTATCTTTACCTTTAAGAAGAGAAGGGTTATCTAGAACAAAAAGCTTCTTTTATGGACAAGCATCAGGGATAGTTGAACCAATAGCAGGGTTCTTAGGGGCTATGGCAGCTGTTGGTGTTAGAAGCATGTTGCCATTTTTCTTAGCTTTTTCAGCCGGAGCTATGGTTTCAGTTGTAGGTTCCGAATTATTGCCAGAAGCATCTATTGAAAATAAAGCGTTAACAACTATAGGTTTGATATTAGGATTTATAACTATGATGATATTAGATGTAGCATTAGGATAAGAAAAAATAAACAAATAGTAAAAGGATGACACTAAAGTGTATCATCCTAAGTACATAACGTGGATAGAAAATTTGTTTCGAGAGTTAAAATTTTATAGGAAAATTATTTAGCTACTTTATATTAAAAAAGGCTTTTCTTCCTCTATATTCAGCAACATCACCCAATTCTTCAGAAATTCTAATAAGCTGATTGTATTTTGCAACTCTTTCAGATCTTGCAGGTGCACCAGTCTTAATTTGGCCAGCATTTACAGCTACAACTAAATCTGCTATAGTAGTATCTTCAGTTTCACCTGATCTATGAGAGATAACAGCAGTATATCCAGCTCTGTTAGCCATTTCGATTGCATTTAATGTTTCAGTTAAAGTACCAATTTGGTTTAACTTAATTAATATTGAGTTACCAACCCCTCTTTGAATACCATCTTCTAATCTTGAAGTATTAGTAACAAATAGATCATCTCCAACTAATTGAACTTTATCGCCAAGTCTATCAGTAAGTAATTTCCAACCTTCCCAATCTTCTTCGGCCATACCATCTTCAATTGAGATTATAGGATATTTATTAACCCATTCTTCTAAGAAGTCAACCATTTCAGAAGCTGTTAGTGTTTTTCCTTCATGTTCTAAAACATATTTACCGTCTTTGTAGTATTCAGAAGAGGCAGCGTCTATGGCTATAAACATTTCCTTACCAGGTTCATATCCAGCTTTAGTTATAGCTTCTAATATAACTTCAATAGCTTCTTCATTAGATTTTAAGTTTGGAGCAAATCCACCTTCATCGCCAACACCTGTTGAGTAGTTTTTATCATTTAAAGTTTTCTTTAATGAATGATAAACTTCAGCACAAGCTTGGATAGCTTTATCAAAAGAATCAAAGCCTACAGGCATAACCATAAATTCTTGTAAATCAACAGAGTTGTCAGCATGAGAGCCACCATTGATTATATTCATCATTGGTACAGGTAAAACTTTTGCATTTACACCACCAACATATTGGTATAAAGGAAGTCCTAAGAAATTAGAAGCAGCTTGAGCTACAGCTAAAGAAACTCCTAAAATAGCATTAGCACCTAAATTACCTTTGTTATGTGTTCCATCTAATTCAATTAATTTTTTGTCTATTGCTGTTTGATCAAAAACATTAAATCCAATAAGTTCTTTTGCTATTACTTCATTTACATTTTTAACAGCAGTTTGAACACCTTTACCCATAAAGCAATCTTTATTACCATCTCTTAATTCAACTGCTTCATATATACCAGTAGAAGCTCCAGATGGTACGGCTGCTCTTCCTACAGTTCCATCTTCTAAAATAACTTCTACTTCTACAGTAGGGAAGCATCTTGAATCAAGAATTTGTCTTGCAACAACATTAATTATCTCTACAACATTTTTCATTCGAAAAACCTCCTTTAAATATGGAAATAAGTGTACTCATATAATGAAGTCATTTTATATAAAATTTATTTTATTTATTCATTTAACAAATAATTTAGATTAAATAGATAAATCAAGAATTTACAACAAATGAAAATCATTATCAATACCTTTGTTTTTTAGTATATCAAAATAGATAAATACATATCAATATAAATGAGAATAATTATCAATTTCATTTTTAAAAGGTTTTTAAAAGTCAATATTTTCAAAAAATAATAATAAAAATTAGTAATATGATAAAAAAATCTAATTTTAATATTGTTACAGATTGATTCATCTGTTATTATATAGAAGTAGGATAGATTTATGCCCCTGTGGGATAAATCTTGACCCAGTTAGGTACGGTCTAGATATTTACATATATTTAAGACAAGCTATAACTAATATTAATTAGGGAGGAATAAATATAATGATGTATTCAAAAGAAGTTGAAGAAATGTGCGTTGTTGCTAAAGGCGCTAATCATGCATGTGCTCCAATTCCAGTTGAAGGAAAATGGGTACAAGCTACACAAATATCAGATATTTCAGGGTTAACTCACGGAATAGGTTGGTGTGCACCTCAACAAGGAGCTTGTAAATTAACTTTAAACGTTAAAGGTGGAGTTATCCAAGAAGCATTAGTTGAAACAGTTGGATGTTCAGGAATGACTCACTCAGCTGCTATGGCTTCAGAAATATTACCAGGAAGAACTATATTAGAAGCTTTAAACACAGATTTAGTTTGTGATGCTATAAATACAGCAATGAGAGAATTATTCTTACAAATCGTATACGGAAGATCTCAAACTGCTTTCTCTGAAGGTGGATTACCAATCGGAGCTGGTTTAGAAGACTTAGGTAAGGGATTAAGATCTCAAGTAGGTACAACTTACGGAACTTTAGAAAAAGGTCCAAGATACTTAGAAATGGCTGAAGGATACATTACTAAAATCGCATTAGATGAAGATAATGAAATCATCGGTTATAAGTTCGTTCACCTAGGAAAAATGATGGAAATGATCGGTAAGGGAATGGATGCTAATGAAGCATTAGAAAAGGCTGCAGGTCAATACGGAAGAGTTGCTGACGCTGTTAAATTAATCGATCCAAGACACGAATAATTTGTAAGGAGGAATTTTGACATGGCATTATTTGAAAGTTATGAAAGAAGAATAGGACAAATCACTCCAGTTTTAGAAAAATATGGAATGAAAACATTAGAAGATGCTAAAGCTGTATGTGATGAGTATGGAATAGATCCATATAAAATCGTTAAAGAAACTCAACCAATCGCATTCGAAAATGCTGCTTGGGCATACGTTTTAGGTGCTGCAATCGCTATAAAGAAGGGTTGCACAAAGGCTGCTGACGCTGCTGAAGCTATCGGAGAAGGGTTACAAGCTTTCTGTATCCCAGGTTCAGTTGCTGACGATAGAAAAGTTGGTTTAGGACACGGAAACTTAGGGGCTATGCTTTTAAGAGAAGAAACTAAATGTTTCGCATTCTTAGCAGGACACGAATCTTTCGCTGCTGCTGAAGGTGCTATCAAAATAGCTGAAAAAGCTAACAAAGTAAGAAAAGAACCATTAAGAGTTATCTTAAACGGTCTTGGAAAAGATGCTGCTAAGATAATTTCAAGAATCAATGGATTCACTTATGTTGAAACTAAATTTGACTTCTTCACTGGTAAATTAGAAGTTGTTAATTCAAAAGCTTACTCTAACGGACCAAGAGCTAAGGTTAACTGCTACGGTTCAAACGACGTTAGAGAAGGTGTTGCTATAATGCATCACGAAGGAGTTGACGTATCAATCACTGGTAACTCAACTAACCCTACAAGATTCCAACACCCAGTTGCTGGAACATACAAGAAAGAATGTATCGAATTAGGTAAGAAGTACTTCTCAGTTGCATCAGGTGGTGGTACTGGTAGAACTCTTCACCCAGATAACATGGCAGCTGGTCCAGCTTCTTATGGTATGACTGATACAATGGGAAGAATGCACTCAGATGCTCAATTCGCTGGTTCTTCATCAGTTCCTGCTCACGTAGAAATGATGGGATTAATCGGTGCTGGTAACAACCCAATGGTTGGTATGACAGTTGCAGTTGCTGTTGCTGTTGAAGAGCACGCTAAATAAGAAATTCTTTAAATAGAATTATCTTGGTTAGTATGACTAATTTTAAATAAAATGCACACGTTGTTTAGATTTATCTAAATAGCGTGTGTTTTTTTATTATTTATAAAATAGAATAATTTTATATGATATAATATTTATTATTTTATACAAGAAAGGGTAAATAAATGAATATACAAATATTTGGAACAAAAAAATGTAATGATACTAAGAAAGCAGAAAGATTTTTTAAAGAAAGAAGAATTCCATATCAATTTATAGATTTGAAAGAAAAGGCTTTAAGTAAAGGTGAGCTTCAAAGTGTTAAAAAAGCAGTAGGACTTGAAAATTTAATAAATAAAAATTCAAAAGACTATAAAAAATTAAATATGGATAAAATAAGAGGAGCAGAAACAAGAGAGGATATGCTATTAAAAAATCCAACACTGTATGTAACTCCTATAGTTAGGAATGGTAAGGAAGCAACTGTAGGAAATGCTCCAGAAACATGGAAAGAGTGGGAAAAGGCAAAATAGTTGGTATATTAGAACAGTGATAACAAATCTACCAACTTATCATACAAAAAGGAAAAGATAGATTTACCTTTACACAAATCTATCTTTTCCTTTTTATAATTATTAACTCAAAATTATTAACTAATTAAATGCTTTATAAATAGCATTAATTCCTTTTTCAAAGTCCTCATTTTCAATTCCAACTAGAACATTGATTTCACTTGAGCCTTGATCTATCATTCTAATATTAACATCAGCTTCAGCAAGTGCAGTAAATATTTTAGAAGCGACTCCCTTAGTATAAGCCATGCCTGTACCAACAGTAGCTATTAATGCCATGTTAGGATAAACAACTACAGAATCGGGATTACATGCCCTTTTGATTTCTTCAACAATAATTTCAGTTTTATTCTTTAAGTTAGAATCAGAAATTACTACACTTACAGTATCTATTCCAGAAGGCATATTTTCGAAAGAAACTCCATTTTGTTCTAAGATAGTAAGGATTTTTCTGCAGAATCCTAACTCACTATTCATCATAGATTTTTCAATAGATAAAACTGTAAAGTTTTGCTTTCCAGCAACTCCAGTAATAGTGTTTTCATGCTTAGTTTCATTACTAACGATTAATGTACCTTCATTTTCAGGTTCGTTAGTATTTCTTATATTAATTGGAATACCAGAAGTTCTTACAGGAAATACAGCTTCCTCATGAAGAACAGAGGCTCCCATGTATGATAATTCTCTAAGTTCGCCATATGTAATGGTCTTAATTTTTTTAGGATTATTAACTATTCTAGGATCAGCCATTAAAAATCCAGAAACATCTGTCCAATTTTCATAAAGTTTAGCATTAATGCTAGCAGCAACTAATGCACCAGTTACATCAGATCCACCTCTTGAGAAAGTAACTATATCACCATGTTCATCTGAACCATAAAATCCAGGAATAACAGCTCTTTCATGGATTGAAAGCTTATCTTTAAGTAAAGAATAAGTTTCTTCCATATTTAATGAACCATATTTATTAAATTTGATAACATCCTTAGCATCTATAAAATCAATTCCTAAATAATTAGCAAGGATTAAACCATTTAAATACTCACCTCTACTTGCAGCATAGTCTACAGAAGCCCCATTTTCTATATCCTTTTTTATAATTTCTAGGTGAGAATTTAAATCAAAATTTAAATCTAATTCGTTGACAATTGAATGGTATCTTTCAGAAATTAATTTAAATACATCATCTAAGGATATGCCTGAATTAACATGAGCATGGCATAGATAAAGTAAATCAGTTACCTTAAAATCTTTAGAAAATCTTTTTCCAGGTGCTGAAGGAACCACATATTTTCTTTCTGAATTACCTTCAATTATGTTTTTTACCTTTTTAAAATGGATAGAATCCGCTAAGGAACTTCCACCAAATTTTGTTACTATAGTATTCATTGTTTTGCCCCCTTATATTAACAAAGTTAAAAATTAACCTTAATAATTATCTTAACAAAAAATGACAAAAAGCTCAACTAGAATAATGGGAATAAGTAAAAATATTTCCTATAAAATAACATATAAATTGTTGTTAAAATGACACAAATTCATAGTATAATAAAGAAGTAGACTTAAAATTTAGTATAAAAATTAAGAAAAGGTGTATTGAAAGATATTGCTTTTAATGCAGTAACTTAAATACATTCAAAGTTTATGGGGAGAGGGAAATAAATGGACAAGTTTCTGGTTGACAGAATTCAAATTACAGTTGATAATTACAGATTAGCTAAGGAAGAACTAAGAAATGATGGAGACATAATAAATCATTTTGCATCTTTAGTTTTTTCACATTATGAAAAAGAAATACTAGTAGAGAGAGTTAAAGAAATAAGAAAAGATATAAAATTAAATACGCCAAGAATATCACCTTTTAGAGGGGATACTTTAAATATACTTTCATTATTAATAGCTACAGTTGATAATGAAAAACAAGAACAGCTTATTCAAGATATGTATGATACAATGGAAATTTTAGAGGAAGAAGGATTCCTTTCAGGATCATACTTAGCTTTAACAGCATTTACTATTAGTAAATACGCACAGTTAAAGGATAAAAGGTATATAATATCAAAAATTAAAGAGTTATTTATTATATTAAAAGAAAAATATTCTAATATAACTAGTGAAGATGATTATTTACTTTGTACATTATGGGTTATAAATGATATTCAAGCAGATACTGTTGATGATTTCATTGAAAATATATTTAATCATATTTCAGATTCAAATATTAGATCTAAAAATGGAATACAAGGATTAGCAAATGCAATTATATTAAATGGATCATCAGGTGAGATGTATAGAAGTATGGAATTTATACTTCAGCTTCAAAAAAGAAATATTAAAATAGCAAATCAATTTTTACCATTAATAGGAGTTTTATCGAATTATAATCCAAGACGAAATGTAGATATTGTTGAAGGGGTTATAGAATATTTATGTGATGAAGAGGGAGAATATGAATATTATATAGATAAAGGATTTAGAACTATTATTGCTATAGTTATCGTATCTTTTTGTTCAATGTCAAGTAAAAGAAGATATATTGATGAACTTTTAGCTCAAGGGATACTTTCATTTATTAATAGTAAGAATAAAGGAATTTTTGAAGAAGTGCTATACTAGGAGAAAAATGGATAAAATAATTTTACATGTAGATATGGATGCCTTTTTTGCAGCTGTTGAACAAGCGGATAATCCAAAGTTAAAAGGTAAGCCAGTAATAGTTGGTGGTGTAAGTGAAAGAGGAGTTGTTTCAACTTGTTCTTACGAAGCAAGAAAATATGGAGTTAGATCAGCAATGCCAATTTTCATTGCTCAAAAGTTATGTCCTAATGGGATATACCTTAAAGTAAGATATTATAGATATAAAGAAATATCAAATAAAATATTTAATATATTTAAAGAAATTACGCCACTTGTTGAACCACTTTCAATTGATGAAGCATTTTTAGATTTAAGTGAAAGTAAATTTGATGATGGATTAGAAGCAGCAAAATATATTAAAAGAAGAGTTTTTCAAGAAGTAGGATTAACTTTATCAATAGGAATATCATATAACAAATTTTTAGCAAAGTTAGCTTCTGATTGGAATAAACCAAATGGAATAAAGATTATTACAAAAGAGATGATACCAGATATTTTAAGGCCATTACCTGTGTCTAAAATTTATGGTTTAGGAGAAAAGTCAGTAAAAAAATTAAATAATATGGGAATGTTTAAAGTAGATGATTTATACGAATTACCAAAAGAATTTTTTATTGAGTATTTTGGAAAATATGGAATTGATATATATGAAAGAATAAGAGGAATTGATAATAGAGAAGTTAAAGTAAATCGTGATAGAAAATCATATGGCAGAGAAAATACATTAAAATTTGACACAGAAGATAAAGAGGATATTTTATATTATGTAAAAGCATTTTGTTTAGAATTAAGTGAAGAATTGAAAAGAAGAAATGTATTTATTAAGACTATAACAGTTAAATATAAAACAAGTAATTTCGAAAGTCATACGAGAAGCAGAAGTCTAAATTATTATACAAATGATTTAAATACTATATATAACGTAGCACAAGAAATAGTAAATGATGAAGTTTTTGAAGATGGGATTAGATTAATTGGAGTAACAGTATCTGGAGTAAAGGAAGAAACTGTTGAACAATTAAAGTTATTTTAAAATTAATGTATACTATTTGATTAAAAAATTTTAAATAATATATACGATTTTAGAAAAAACTTTCCAATCTGTAGTACATCAATTATAATAGATAGGGGCTACTTAAGAAAAATTTCAAATAAATGGAGGTATTATAATGGATAAGGCACAAATAGCTAGAATGATTGACCACACAATATTAAAAGCGGAAGCAACTGAAAAGGAAGTTTTAAAACTTTGTAAAGAGGCAGTTGAGTATAATTTTGCTTCAGTTTGTATAAATCCATCAATGGTTCCTGTTGCAGCAACTGCTTTAGAAGGAACTGACGTTGAAGTTTGTACTGTAATAGGTTTTCCTTTAGGGGCAACTACTACAGAAGTTAAAGCCTTTGAAACAAAAGATGTTATTGAAAAAGGTGCTACAGAAGTAGATATGGTTATAAACGTAGGAAAATTAAAGGAAAGAGATTTAGAATACGTTAAAAATGATATTAAGGCAGTTGTTGAAGCTGCTAAAGGAAAGGCACTTACTAAGGTAATAATAGAAACTTGCCTTTTAACTGATGAGGAAAAGGTTATTGCTTGTCAATTATCAAAAGAAGCTGGAGCTGATTTTGTTAAGACATCTACTGGATTCTCAACAGGGGGAGCAACAGCAGCAGATATTAAGCTTATGAGAGAAACTGTTGGCCCTGATATGGGTGTTAAAGCATCAGGTGGAGTTAGAAGCAGAGAAGATGCTTTAGCAATGATTGAAAATGGTGCTACAAGAATAGGGGCATCAGCTTCAATTGCTATATGTGAAGGAACAAAATCAAATTCAAATTATTAATATAAAATTAATAAAAAGGAAGCATATATTTGCTTCCTTTTTATTATATTTAAAAATATATCAAAAAAATTAAATTTTATTGCTTAAATTAATTATATAAGAATATTAATATAATATATATCATTCTAAGGAAGGCAAAACTATTTAAATTAATAGTTTATGACCTTAGTGGGAGGGTTATGAAAAGAGAGTTAGCTCCATCAGAAATAAAATTCAATATACCATTAACAGAAAGCAAACTTGAAGAAAATACAAAAGGCATTAAAGAGTTTGATGAAGCGTATAAAAAAATAGAAAGGGCAATCACTATAGATAAAGAGGGATACAATCTTTATTTAATAGATACCTTTTCAAAAGATAAATTAAAGGATTTAACGTCTTTTATTGAAAATACGTATAAGGATTTAGAAGCACCTAGAGATATATGTTATGTTACATTAGAAGATGTAAATAAGCCAGAAGCAATATTTGTTGCAAATGGTAAAGGGAATAAATTAAAGGAAACAGTTGATGAAATTAAAAATTCTTATTTAGAAGTTGTAGATGACTTTTATGGTGATTCTAGCAATGATGAAAAGGATTATTTAGTTGAAGATATACAAAATAGAAGAAATAATTATTTAGATGAATTAACTAAAATGGCAAAGGCAGAAGGTTTTGAAGTAAAAGCAACAACTAAAGGATTTGCATTTATACCACTAAGTGGTGATGAAGCCATGAGTGAAAAGGAATATGATAATTTAGAAACAGAAAATAAAAATGTTATAGTTACTAAAGCAGGTACATTAAAAAGAAAGGCAGAGACTATTTTAGAAGAACTTAAGGATATTGAAGTAAAATCTATTAAAAAATTAAAAAAGATATATTCTAAGTTTTTATCTACTCAAATGGAAGAAGAAAAGGATGAAGCTCTTTTAGAATTTATAACTGATGATGATTCATATGAATATCTAGAAAGACTATTTACATGTATTGAAGAAGATTTAATTGATTGTTATACAATGAGTATAGAAGATGATGAAAATGAAATATATGAAATTTTGAATAAATATGATGTAAGAGTTATTGTAGATAATACTAATAACACTTCACCACCAGTTATTTATGAAGAAGACCCTAATTTAAATAATTTAATTGGATTAATAGAGTATGAAAATCATAATGGAATGTATACAACAAATATTTCATTGATTAGTGCAGGATCTATATTAAAGGCAAATGGTGGATGTCTTATTATAAGGTTAAATTCATTAGCTGTTAATAACTTAAGTTATTATTATTTAAAGAAAATACTAATTTCAAATAAGGTTTCTTTTGATACAAATAAGAGTTATTTAGATTTTATTAATATTAATGGATTAAAGCCACAATCAATTCCAGTTAAAGTAAAAGTAATTTTAATTGGTGATTATGAAACTTACGATCTTTTGTACAATTCAGATGAAGACTTTAAAAAGTTATTTCCTTTAAGAGCTGAATTTTCTCCAGTAGTTAAAGTTAATGAAGATTCAATTGCTGGAATAAAAAAAATAATAGATAAAAAGATTAGAAAGAATGAGTTGTTTAATATTAGTGATGAAGGTATGAACGAACTTTTGAAGTATCTATGTAGGAAGAGTAGTAGCAGAAAGAGAATTCTTGCAGAAGAAGATGATATTGATAAATTATTGGTTTTATCAAATAATAACGCTAGAGAAGAAAAGAGAATGGAAATATTAAAAGATGATATACTTGCAGTTGCTTATGAACAGGAATTAATCGAAGAAGAATTTATGAGTATGTATGAAGATGATAAAATTGTTATAGAAGTTAAGGGACGAAAAGTTGGTGCTATTAATGGATTAGCAGTTTTAGATAATGGATATTGTACATTTGGGAAGCCAATGAGAATTACTTGTGTTGCTTATAAAGGTATGGGAAGGATATTCGATATACAAAAAGAAAGTAATTTAAGTGGTAAGATTCATGAGAAATCAATAAGCATATTAAAAGGATTATTGACAAATCTTTTAAATCCTTATGAAAATATCCCTGTAGATTTTCATTTGAGTTTTGAACAAACTTATGGAATGGTAGAGGGAGATAGTGCATCTGTTGCAGAGATTATTTGTATATTATCAGCTTTAAGTAAAAAAGGAATCAAACAAAATATTGCTGTTACAGGATCAATTAATCAATTTGGTGATGTTCAACCTATTGGCGGAGTAAATGAAAAAATTGAAGGATTTTTTAAAGTTTGCAGTATTTTAGACACCTTTGAAGGTAAGGGGGTATTGATTCCAGAAGCTAATAAAGACGAATTAATATTAAAAGCAGAGGTAGAAGAGGCAATTATTAATGGTAAGTTCCATATTTACACTATGAATAATTTAAATGATGCAATAGAAACGCTTCTTTTATCTGATAGTGAAGGTATTGATGATTTTTATGTTAATTTACAAACAGAAATTGATAAATATAAGGATAAGGAAAAGGAAGATATCAAGTAGTGTAATAATAAAGTCGGCTTATGCCGACTTTATTATTTAGTAGGAATATTAACTTGAAGATATAACTTTTAAATAGTGATATCCATAAAAAGGTAAAAAGTCATTGACTACAAAACAAATATTATGTTAAAATTATGGAAAAAGAAGGAAAAGATAGGAGGTATAAGCTCTAAATATTTATCTTTAGAGTTAATTTTTATGTTTTTGAAATTTAATAAAATTAATGATAAATTAGTAGTTACACTTGTTGGTGAATTAGATCATCATAGTGCTGAAGAAGTTAGAGTTAAGATAGATGATAGAATAGAAAGAGACAATATAAAAAAGGTTATTATGGATTTTAAAGAAGTTACCTTTATGGATAGTTCAGGAATTGGTGTTGTTATAGGAAGACTTAAGAAGGTACAAAATAGGGATGGAAAAGTATGTATAACCAATGTAAATAAAAGGGTTGATAAGGTATTTACACTTTCAGGACTTTATAAAATAATAACTGTTTATAATAATGTAGATGAAGCACTTGAGAGTATTTAATGGAGGGATTAAAAATATGGAAGAAAATAGAGTATGTATAGAATTTGAAAGTAGGTCTCAAAATGAAGGTTTTGCCAGAGTTGCTGTATCAGCTTTTGTTTCTCAATTAGATCCAACTATAGAAGAAATAGCAGATGTTAAGACTGCAGTATCAGAGGCTGTAACTAATTCTATTATTCATGGTTATGAAAATGATAAAAAGGGTATAATTAAAATAGAATCTACAATTTGTGGAAAAGAAGTAACAATTACAGTAAAAGATTATGGAAAAGGAATAGATAATATTGATCAGGCAAGGGAACCCCTTTATACTTCAAGACCAGACCTTGAAAGATCAGGAATGGGATTTACAGTAATGGAAAGTTTTATGGATACTTTAGAGGTTGAAAGTGAAAGGGGAAAAGGAACTAAAATTACAATGACAAAAAAATTTAGTTAACATGTTAGGGGAGATTTATGGAAAAGGGTGAAGTAAAAAAAGAAAGAGTAAGCTATGAGGAAAATTCACAGCTATTACCTTTGGCTAAAGCAGGTGATACAAATGCCATGAACAAGCTCATAGAAGCTAATTTGCCTTTAGTAACTTCTATAAGTAAAAAATTTATGAATAGAGGATATGAATATGAGGATATTTATCAAATTGGATGCATGGGACTTGTTAAGGCTATAAAAAACTTTGATGATAAATATAATGTTAAATTTTCAACTTATGCTGTTCCTATGATAATTGGTGAAATAAAGAGATTTATTAGAGATGATGGAATAATAAAAGTTAGTAGAAATGTAAAAAGTTTAGCTAAAAAACTTCATTTTGATAAAGAAGCTTTAACTAAAAAATTAAATAGGGATCCGACAATTGAGGAATTAGCTGAATTCTCTAAAATGAATAAGGAAGAAATACTATTTGCATTAGAATCTTCTGCAAGTATGCAATATCTTTATGAAGTAATTCATCAAGATGATGGTTCTCCGGTGCTGTTAATTGATAAGCTAAGTGAAAATGCAGTTGAAGATAAAAATATTACTGAAAAAATTGCTTTAAAAGAAGCTTTAAGAAATTTAGATACAAAATCAAGACAAATAATAGTACTTAGATATTTTAAGGATAAGACACAAATACAGGTAGCAAAAATGTTAGGTATAAGTCAGGTACAAGTTTCGAGAATTGAAAAGAAAGTACTTCAAGAAATGAGAAAACAATTAGATGAAGGATGAACAAATGAAAAAGAATAATACAAAAGTAATTAAAATATAAAATAATCTATATTAAATAAATTATTATTTAATATAGATTATTTTTTTTGTAATTTAATTTTGCTTTGGAGGAATACTATACATATTCAATAAAATATACAAGGAGATATTCTTATGAGTAAAAGAGCACAAAAAGAAGAGAAAATATTACGAGAATTTCAAACAATTTCTAAGGAGATGGCTCCTAAACCAAAGTATTTTAA
>JABLTO010036099.1_pt1 | contig 22163 bp, 20 predicted proteins | sample 7160091 | NCBI WGS metagenome assembly JABLTO01 (sample SAMN14651225, study PRJNA627086) | human gut metagenome | isolation source: feces | host: Homo sapiens
CTACTGGTAAAATACTAGCGATGGCATGTAAGCCGGTTTTAAAAAATATGTTTGAAGAAATCTACGGGGTTAGTCCTTATAATTCACCAACCGATATGGGTGTAAATATGGCTGGTTTTTGTATTAGTGATGATGAAGTTTGTAAAGAAGCTAGTCGTCAGGAAATCATCCGTCGTTATTACCATACTAGAAATCGCTATGTTAAAGAAGAATGCAGTTTAGATGAATTTAATAAGCAGGAACTAGTCATGAATCAAGCTAAAGTTGTTGTTGAAGATCGTCGTTGTGTTGCAGCAGCGAATGAAAAAGCAAAAGCAGTAAATTGTTATGCTGGAGCTATTGAGCTGGATGATGGTACGATCATTACTGGTAGAACGACCGATTTTATGGGATCATGTTCAGCTATTTTGATCAATGCGATTAAATATTTAGCTAAGATTCCTGATGATGCGCATTTGATTTCGCCATCGGCATTTGGACCAATACAGCATTTGAAAACAGAGTATTTAGGAAGTATTAATCCTCGTTTACATAGTGATGAGGTATTGATTGCTTTATCGTTAAGTGCTGTTGATAATGAAAATGCTAGACTAGCGTTATCACAATTACCAAAATTAAAAGGGACACAGGCACATGTTACTTCTACGATAGGGCCAATGGATTCTAAGATATTTAGCAGTCTTGGGATTGAAGTGACTTATGATGCTAAAAAACAATAATATGTTTTAGATCGATATTAAAGAAAATGGATTGTTTCATGTACGAAACAATCCATTTTTCAGAAAGGAGGTGTATTACACCATACAAATGTATCATCTAAGATTATAATATATGTTAATTAAAAAAATTTCAATAAATATGATAATTTATTGTTATCATAATCAAATTTGTATTATAATAAGTTAAATCGCAACCAATGGTTGCATAGATGATAACTAAAATATCTAGAACAACTAAACATTTTTTGTCATAATAAAAGTGTTTAAGGGAGGTATATGTGTGAATATAGAAATTGCTAATCGTTTAGTCAAATTAAGAAAAGAAAATAATCTTTCTCAAGAAGCTTTAGCAAATAAATTAGGAGTTAGTCGTCAAGCTGTAAGTAAATGGGAACGTGCTGAGGCATCTCCAGATACTGATAATCTTATTTTATTATCAAAGCTTTATGGCATTTCATTAGATGAATTATTAAAAACGGATCAGGAAGAGTTTGAAAGTGGCAATAATAGAACAGAAAAGACAGATACTTTGAAGGAAGATAAGGTACATATAAGCTTAAAACATGGAATCCATGTAAGTGACAAACATGGTGATGAAGTTCATATTGGCTGGGATGGTATCCATGTTAAAGAACGTGCTAAAAATCAAGATGTTCATGTTGATAGTTCTGGGGTAAGAATTAATGATAAAACATATAGTCATGATGAATGGAAGAAACAGAGCAAAGATAATAATTGGTCTCATTATTATGAAAATTATACAAAATTTCCTTTTGCACTGATCATTATCGTTATTTATTTGATTATGGCATTTTATACGGGAAATTTTCATCCTTTATGGATAATGCTGCTATTGATTCCGATTATTGAAGGAGCAATCGGAGCAATCAAACATCGTGATTTAAATCGTTTTCCATATCCCGTATTATTGATTTTATATTTCTTATATGAAGGTTTTTGTTATGATATTTGGTCACCAACATGGGTAGTGTTTTTAACTATTCCAGTTTATTATGCTTTGGTGAATTATTTTAAATATCGTCAAAAAAATAAAAAATAACGGAAAGATTTTTTACAGTTGATGAATAAATCAGCTGTTTTTATTTAAAATGTTAAATATAGTAGTTTATGATATTTTATTTTTGCTATATATTTTACTTCTATGTTATAATAAATTAAACAATGGTGAAAACCATTGGAAAATAGAAAAGGAGGGGGCTTATGAACTTTTTATTTATTTCACCTATGTTTCCTAAGTCATATTGGCACTTTTGTGATCGGATGAAACAGCGTGGTGTAAATGTATTGGCAATTGGGGACATGCCATCAGAAAGTATAAGTGACGAGTTAAGAAATTCAGTAACTGAATATTGTTATGTAAACAATATGGAAAATTACGATAATGTATATCGTTGTGTGGCATATTTAGCTAGTAAATATGGGAAAATTGATTGGTTAGAATCTAATAATGAATATTGGCTGGAATTAGATGCTAGACTTAGAACGGATTTTAATATCAATACGGGAATGAAAGAAGACGTGACTAAGATTTTTAAAACAAAATCAGGAATGAAAGCTTATTATGAAAAAGCAGGGGTCAAAACAGCACGTTATCATCTTGTTGATACTATTGAAAATGGGAAAAAGTTTATTGCTGAAGTTGGATATCCAGTAGTTGTTAAACCGGATAATGGTGTAGGGGCTGCTGCTACATATAAGTTGAATAATGATCAAGAGTTAGAAGATTTTTATCAAATTGATCATATTACGCAATATATTATGGAAGAATTTGTCAATGGTTTGATTATTTCTTATGATGGTATTGCTAATAGAGAGCATGAAGTATTATTTGAGACTTCACATGTTTTTCCTAATTCGATCATGGATGTCGTAAATGATAATAGTGATATGCATTATTATTCTTTAAGAAAAATTCCTGATGAATTAGTTAAATTGGGAAGAAGTGTAGTTAGGGAATTTCCTGTCAATGGTAGATTTTTTCATTGCGAATTTTTCCAATTATTAGAAGATCGCCCAGGATTAGGAAATAAAGGAGATTTCATTGGCTTAGAAGTCAATATGCGACCACCAGGAGGTTATACACCAGATATGATGAACTGGGCTAATGATATTGATGTTTATAAGATCTATAGTGATATGGTTATTTATGATAATAGCGATTATTATACAAATCGCCCTTATCATTGTGTATATTGTGGACGACGTGATGGTAAGAATTATTATTACAATAATGATGCTCTTGTGGCAATGTTTGGTAGTCATATTGTAATGAATGAACGGATGCCGGATATTTTATCGGGGGCAATGGGAAATTATACTTATACAGCACGTTTTGAGACGATGGAAGAAGTTAATGATTTTATCGATAAGGTATTACAGGAGGCATAGTGATGAAAGTTGAATATTTTAAAGAATACAGCAATTGTTTAAATCGTGAAATGGAATTTAAAATTTATGGTCATACTGGAATTCCTTTATTAGTTTTTCCGGCTCAAGATGGGCATTTTTATGATTTTGAAAATTTTGGGATGATCAATGTAATCGCTGATAAAATTGAATCAGGTCAAATTCAAGTATTTTGTTTAGATAGTATTGATGGTGAATGCTGGTCTGATGAAGGTGGCGATAACCAACATCGTACATATATGATGGAACAATGGTACTATTATGTAGTAGATGAATTAGTACCAAGAATCTTTGATATTAATGGAACTGGTAAACTCATTTATACAACAGGATGTTCAATGGGGGCAACTCATGCAGCAAATTACTTATTTAGAAGACCAGATTTATTTCAAGGATGTATTTGTTTAAGCGGTTATTATGATAGTGATCTATTTTTTGGTGATTATCATGATGAAATCTTATACAACAACAGTCCAATTCAATTCTTAAATGGAATGTCTTATGATCATCCATATGTTGAAATGTATCGTCATCGTGATATTATTTTATGCTGTGGTCAAGGTGCATGGGAAGATGAAATGATTTATTCTACAACAAGAATGAAAGAATTGTTGGATTATAAAGATATTCCTGCGTGGATCGATTTCTGGGGTAGAGATGTTAATCATGACTGGGACTGGTGGCAAATCCAGTTACCGTATTTTTTAAATCATATTTTATAAAAGGGGGATATTAGATGAATGTAGTGTTTATTTCACCTCATTTCCCATTATATTTTCATAATTTTTGTTCACGCTTAAAAATTCGTGGTGTGAATGTTTTGGGAATTGGTGATGCAAGTTATCAGGAAATTAGTAAAGAGACTAAAGATAGTTTAAGTGAGTATTATCGAGTTGATAGTTTAGAAAATTATGATGAAGTTTATAAAGCTGTAGCTTATTTTATTAGTAAGTATGGTAGAATTGATTTTATTGAAAGTCAAAATGAGTACTGGTTAGAAACTGATGCGCGGCTTAGAAGTGATTTTAATGTTAATAGTGGTACTAAATTTGAAGATTTGGCGGTAATGAAATATAAATCAAAAATGAAAGCTGTTTATCAAAGTGTTGGTTTAAATGTCGCTAGATACTGCTTGATCGATACTTTTGATAACGCATTAGCTTTTGTTGAAAAAGTTGGATATCCAGTAGTAGTTAAACCTGATAATGGTGTAGGAGCAACATCAACATATAAATTAAATAATCAGCATGAGTTAGAATATTTCTTTGCAACAAAAGATGATCGTGTTTATATTATGGAAGAATACGTAAATGGTCATGTTGAAACTTATGATGGAATCACAGATTCTAAAAAGAATGTTTTGATTGCAAATAGTACGATTATGTTGAATTCAATTATGGATAATGTTAATGATCATTGTGATACAGCATTTCAAAATCGAATTGTTGCAGGAACAGACATCGAAGAAGTAGGTCAAAAAGTTGTTAAAGCTTTTGATACTAGAAGTCGCTTTTTCCATTTTGAATTTTTCAGATTAGATGCTGATAAAGAAGGTCTAGGGAAAAAAGGTGATTTAGTAGGACTTGAAGTAAATATGCGTGCTCCAGGAGCATACATGCCAGATATGATCAACTTTAGTTATGATAGTGATGTTTATACTGTATGGGCAGATATGGTTATTTATGATAAATGTTATTTAGATTTGAAACAACAATATCTAGTAGCTTATATAGGGCGGCGTGATGGCTTCAGCTATCTACACGATAATAATCAATTAAGAAATCAATTTAAAAATGATATCGTTTTAGATGTTGATGTACCTGAGGTATTAAGTGCAGCCATGGGAAATCATGTATTTATGGTTAGAAGTGATAATCAGGAACATCTTGATTATATGATTGATGAGTTTTTAAGAAGAAGCGATGGAAGTAATTGGAGATAGTCATAAAAATAGTCAATGAAAATATAAATTTCATTGACGAGATATAGTGAGAAAAGTATTGAAATCATTGATTTTGATACTTTTTTATTTAAAAGATTTTCATAAATATCTTGATTGTTTATGTCTTTTGTAATATTAAAATTGAAAAATAAAGGATTAAAATATGCGGGGATAAAAAAATATTAGATTATTAAAAAAAAGTCTTCCATTTTTTGTCAAATATGTTATAATAAAGATGGTTCAGATAATGAACCACTTTATCCCAAATGTGCTCTCGCACAAAACGAAGGGAGAGCGAAAGCTCTTCCCTCCCCACAAAGTTAGAGCAGTTCTTTAACTTTTTATTAATAAACTATATGTATTGTATTTAGATTTATAATTCTATTATCGGTAATTTTTTATGAGTTGCATAGGTGACGGAATAAACTGCGATGAACCAATAGAAAGGTGATCCTAACAGATCTCCTTTTTTTTTTTTTATAAAAAAATTAGATAGTCAATTTATTTACAAAATATGTTATTTTAATAACATATTACCTCTCCCGAACCTTCGATATATACTCCATCACTCATAGCATTAACAGGTGCTATTTCAATATAGTAATTAATATCAGTTGAAAAACCTGAACCTAGAAATTTAGTTAAATTTAAACTGATTGGTGCATAAAATGTAGCAATATTATTTGAATGTGGCCAAGCAGATCTACGTAAATTAACTGTAAATTCACCGCTTTGACCAGATACTTCATTGCCGTTTGCATAAACATATTTAGTTTTATAACACGTTATTTTTACACTTGTTGTATTGAGTTTAAAACTTTCAGAATTAACAAAACTATGAATCTTAAATTTAAAACTCTTTGCAGTACTTCTTGTGTTATTCCATTGGAAATATTCTCCAGTTTCACTGTTATAGTAATTACCAAATTCATCATAATTGCTTTCAGTAGTGATATTTTGAGTGTCTAGTTGTAATGCTCTAACGCTTGAACACGAAATTATAAAAGATAAAATAATAGATAATGATACTGATAATATTTTTCTCATAATGATTTTTATCCTTTCTTGCAAAATATTGATTATTAAAGGTTTACTATATGGTTATGACGGTTCATTCTAAATTGTAAATAAATTAGATAACTATCTATCACAATTTTACCATTTTTGATATTATATTACAGAGAAAATTAATGAATGGTATTAAAACATCATCAATGGTATGATGATAGTTTTATAAATGAGATAATGGGTAAAGAAAAGACTTTATTAAAGTAAAAGGAGATAATTTGTATGAAATGGGCGATTGTAGATGATCAAATAGAATATCTTTCAATCATAAAAACAATAATTCAAGAATTAAAGCCGTACATTGAAATCGATATTTATGAATCAGGGCAAGCCTTTTTAAAATATTCTGATTTATATCAATTAGTTTTTTTAGATATTGATATGCCGGATCTTGATGGTCTAAAGGTTGCTAGAATGTTACGAAGTTATGATTTAAATATTGTTTTTATCACTTCATACTCTGATAAAATGATCGATGCATTTGGTAAAAATGTCATCGGTTTTGTCTTAAAAAATGATTTGAAATCAGGCTTGAAAAGAATTATTAATGAGTATTATCAGGAAATAAATGAGCCGTATCTTACAATTATAAATAATCAAATAGAAGCAATTATCTATTTAGATGAGATAGTATATTTAACTTATAATTTACGTGATATTACTTTTCATCTATTGAATCAGGCCAATCAAACGATCAAAGAAAAAAATCTTAAAGATATTCAAAAAGTTTTGGATAACCGTTTTTATCAAATAAGTCGTAATACGATTATTAATCTTGATTATGCAAAAGATTGTTGTCATGGCGAGGTACGAATATTTGATTTCAAACTTCCAGTTTCAAGAAGGAGATGTACAGAATTAAAGATTAAAATATTAGAAAGGAAGTTATTACATGTTAGAAGGGATTGATATATTTTATTTTTTAATACAGTTATTGATTTTTATGTGTTTATCGTATCTTTTTTTAAAGACTTTTGCTTACTCAATAAATAAGATTAAATTATTTTTTATTGCAATTTTCAGTACATTTATATATTTATTTTTTTGTTATTATTTTCATAGTTTATTTTTATTTGGATCAATTACTTTTTTACTCTTAACAATAATATTTTACTTACAAACTCATGATAATTTATTACAAATATCATTTAATAGTTCTCTAATAACGATCATTTATAACCTGGTTTTTGTAATTGTTAGTGTTTTTTATCGATCAAATAATTCTATAATAGATATTAATGACATTACAGTAGTAGTTTTTTCCTGGATCGGAACCTTAATGATCATTAGTATATTTTATAATTCATGTTTTGGCATATTTATAATTAAATCTAAAAATACAATTTATTATTCTACTTATTCGCTTATCATGTTATTCATTGAACTCTGTAGTATCGCAACGATCTCTAGTCTTAAAGACTTATCTTTTTATCATATTTTAAACTTATTTTTGATTGGGATATTATGCTTTTTAGGATTGATTATTGTTGCAATATTAAATACTACAACAAAGCAGTTAGAAGTCACTAAACAAAATAATCTCAGTAAGACTTTTTTAAAACTTTATTATCAAAAAATTAAAGATGATCAAGAATATTTAAGTAAAATCAGGCATGATTATAATAATCAGCTGATTGTTCTACAACAATTATTAATACAAAATAACATTTCCAAGTCTTTAGATTATATATCTTCATTAACAGATAAAATTTTAGAGAAGAAAACTAATATTTACACAAAAAATGTTTTGATTGATGCTTATATCAATTATCTTATTCAAACTTACTCTGATTTTAATTTTTTAATTCGAAGCAACGATTTATCAATTAATGAAGATATGAGTGGCGATTTACTATTAGTAATTATGAATTTAATTAATAATGCGATTGAAAATAGCGATGAAAATAAAAATATAGTAGCAGAATTATTGTTTGAAACAAAGCAGTATATTATTAAAGTTGAAAACAGCTGTCATGAAGACCCAAATCTTTATAATTTTAAAACTAGAAAAAAAGATCAGTTGAATCATGGCTATGGTTTAGAAATTGTTAAAGATATCGTCGCTAAATATCATGGAACTTATTTAACGGATTATCATGATAATATTTTTAAAACTTATATTGTTTTATATAAAGATGAAATGTGAAAGTTATGTCTAGATCAATCATAAATTATATATTTGTGTCCGATTGATGAAGGTGGAATGGAGGTTTGTATGAAAAAAATTATTAGTCGCTGGCTGCTGTTATGTTATCTTTTTTTGCTATTAAGTTTTATATACATAGCTAGTGGACCTGCTACGCCAAAAGAATCAACTTATCTAGAGAAAATTATTTTTTGCAGTAATTTAGTTCCTTTTTATAAAATTGGAACAGTGAAGATGATACTAACTTCATTGATTACATATTTTCCAATTGGGCTACTGGCCCGTGATGCTTTTTCGTATTTACAAAACCACCGAAGATTTTATTTATGTTTAATATTAGTGATTTTTAGTTTTGAACTGATTCAGGTTATTACATTAAAAGGATTTTTTGATGTTAATGATATTATATTTGGATTTATTGGAGCGACACTAGTTTATTTATTAAGCGAAAGAATCATTCTTTTATTTAGGCGGTTAATAGATATTGAGGTATAAAAATGTATATATCAACTATAGTATAAATTGTATTTAGTGTATTTTTTAGTAGCAAGAACCTAGTTTAGGTTCTTTTTATTTTAAATGTAAATTAAATATTTGTTATTAAAAAAAATAGTTAAATTTATTCGATAAAAAGGGCGAAAAATAAAATGAAATGTAGTTAAATATAGATATAGGAGGGCACAAATATGGAAATGATAAAGTTAAAATTTAGTTTAAAACAAATTACACCAATGATTCATTTTCAAGATGATGATGGAGCAACAATCAGAGCTACAGAATTAAAACCCAAGCTTGATCGTTTTATTTTATCATGGCTTGCTTATGAAAAAGAGGTGAAAAAGCATCCTGAACAAAAATTAGGTTCAGAAACTGAAATGTTAAAAAATGTTGTAGATAATCTGGTGAATAAAAAGTGGTTGATTGATAAAGATCATATTGCATTGAACTATAAAATGAGAATAAAGGCAGAAAACAAAGTCAATATGAAGGTCAAATATGGTAATGCTGTTTATGTTTTAAATAACAAAAAATATAGTTCTTCTTTCTACCAAAAAATTGAAATTAATATAACATGTTTTAATCAACAACTAGCAAATAAAATTGAAGAGTTACTGCCAGTTTTGATTGATGTAACAGCATTTGGTCTACAACAAGGCAAGGGATATGGAAATTTTAGAGTTTCTAAGATAGATGATCAGGAATATAAAAATAGTATCGAAGAAAATTTACTTAAAGTAGCAAATCATTTTAAGGATAATAATGTTTTAGTATATAAACTTGAATTGGATAAAGAAAAAAACGGTAAAATTGATGCTGATTATGCGGTTGCTTTGAATGCAATTGCAGAATATAATCGTATTCTCAAAAGTGGTCTTCACTCTAATTATGAATATGTTCCTTCAGTAATCATGAAGAAGTATTTTAAACAAGATGGTTATAATATTGTTAATGAGAAAAAAGCTATGAAACAAGGGCTTCATTTAGCAAAATATAATATTGACAATTTAATGTATCATGATAATGAAAAAACTATTAATAATTATAATCTTAACAATAGAAGTAAAGTATATTATACAAGAGGGTTATTGGGGTTTGCCCAATTGTATCAATTTAGTTTGGAAACTAAAGAAAATCGTAATAAATTTAAAGAGATTCCTTGTAGGAATGGAAAAGAAACAAAGAGTTTTTGGAAAAGTTTTGATGTTAAAGCAAAAGTGGGAAAAGATGAAATATCAAGATTTCCTTCACCGCTTCATTATCATGTCACAGAAAGCTATAAAGAAATATATATTATAGTAAATAATAACGCTTTAATAAGTTTACAAAATGCTGATCCAAAAATAAGTTTTAGAGAAAGAAAATATAAAGGAGAAAAAACTGATCGAAAAATAATAAATATTGATGCTAGATTACCTAATCAAAAAGACTTTAATTTTATCGATTTTTTTGAGATAGCAGGATTAAATAAGGTTTTATATATGGTGGATGTTAAAAATAAATTCAACAAAAATTATGAAGGTGAATACTTTTTAACTAGATTGGAGGAAAGCCAAAATGAAAGATAATGAAATGTATTATGGGATAACGATCGGACCGATAGTTAAAACGTTATGTATGACTTCAACACCAGGAGGATTGTGGGGTGCCAGCTATATATTTTCATATCTTGCTAAACAATTAATTCTAGAAATAAAACAAAATGATGGTGATGTATTAATACCCAGTTTTGAAGATAAGAATAATGTTAGTGAAGAAGTAGGTTCTTATCCTGACCATATTATTTTTATTGCTGATGAAAATCTAGATATCAATAGGATAATAAAGAAAATAAAAGAAGAAGCAGGTGAACTATTATATAATGCTTTTATTAGAGTAGATGACAATAAATTTGACAAAAGATGTTTTAGTAGAGATGAGGTTAAAACTTTCGTTAATAGATATGTAAATATTCATTGTATCAAGAAAAAGAAGATTGATAATATTATGCTTGAAATCAGTGAGATATTAGATAATGTTGAACAGTTCAATTCTTATGTGTATGAAGAAAAAGAAAATTATTTCTTAACTTTATTTAATGGCATAAAAATTAAAGAAAGTGATCAGCTTGATGATAAAGATAAAACAGATGCTAAAAATATTTATATCAAAAACTTTTTTAAAACTATAAATGATGATAAAAGAAATAATACCCAAATCAAGCCACAGGTTCTGTTTGAAAAAAATGATAATCAAATCAAATCCGTAGATGATATCGCCAGAATAAAAGATAAAAAAGATTATAAAATATCTAACTATCTTGCAATAGTACAGGCAGATGGTGATGGAATGACAAACAAATTTAATGATATGGGTAATGATACTGAAAAAGTTAAAAAATTTTCTAAAAGTTGTGTTGATTATACGACTAAATCAGCTGCTTTGATCAAAAAATATGGTGGTGTAACGATATATGCTGGTGGTGATGATTTATTGTTTTTAGCACCTATAATAAGTAAAGATGGTAATGAAAATATTTTAGATCTATGTGACAAAATTAGAGTTAATTTTAAAAAATCAAAGATCGAAGGAGCTAGCATATCATTTGGAATTGCAATCAATTATAGAAAGTTTCCTTTATATGAATCGTTTGATCAGGCTAGAGAAATGTTAGATAAAGCAAAAAAACTAGGCGATGATAATAAGAAAAAAGACAGCATAGCAATTAATTTAACTAAAGCGAGTGGGTTATCAGTGTTTTTAAATTTTGGTAATGAAACAGAAACTTTAAAGAAATTTAAAAATCTTATAAATAACTATTATCTTTCTAATAAAGAGTCTGAAAAAATAAACGACAGTACGAATTCTGTAATCTATTTGATGGATAACTATCGTGGTTTATATAATATTGCAATAAAAAATAAGGATAAAAAAGAAATAAGCAATTTCTTTACTAATATGTATAGTAATCCGATGCAGGATAACTATCAAAAATTTATTGAAGATATTGCAGATTTGTTTATTCAAGCTAAAAGTGATAATGAGAGTAATCGCTTTAAATCCATAAATAAAAATGATTTTAATAAAGACGAAGATACTGAATTATCAAGTATGTTAAGATTTGCTAAATTTTTAGTTGAAAAAGGAGGCAAGAGTAATGAGTAAGTATTGTGTAGAATTAGAGCCGATTGAATATTATTTCCTGGGAAATGAAAGAAGTTTTGGATTTGGTAGGAATAATAAGGGAATTTACAATAACTATTTTGTAATATCAGAAAATTTACCGACACAAACAACATTATTAGGGATGATGAGATATTTTGTGTTAAAAAGAATGAATTTGTTAAATAAGAATTTTAGTAGTCAGGGATTAACTGCTCAACAAATTGAAAGGCAAAAAGAATTTATTGGTAGAAGTAGTTTTATAATGTCATGTAATGATAAATTAGAATATGGTGTTATTAAAAAGATTAGTCCAATGTTTTTAAAAAATGATAAAAAACAGATATTAGTCAAAACCCCTTTTAATGGTAGTTTTGATAATAATAAAATTAAATTAAGAGGATTGCAAAAAGATGTTTGTAAAATAATGGATGGAAGTAGTGAAAGAGATTTTAAATTGATCGATAAAATAGATTTAAAAAAAGAAGATGATTATCGTGATTCATATGTACTTTTAGATGATTTAAGTGTTATTGAAAATAGTGAAATTTTTAAATCACATGTAATAGTAGGAATTAATCGTTATTTAGATGAAGATGGCTTCTTTAAAAAAGAGTATAAGTTTTTTAAAGATTATAAGTTATGCTTTTATGTAACACTTGATGATACAAAGTTAAATTTGGATGACAAGATAACAGATGTTGTTTATCTGGGTGCAGAGAAATCAGCATTTAAATTAACTATGTATAAAGAAAATGATAATTTAGAAGAAACGATAAAAGAGACTTTAAAGATTGATGATGGTGTTTATTACTATGCTTTATCGGATTTAGCTTGTGAAGATGCTAATAAATTAAATGAATGTTGTGATCTGATTTTTTTGGAAACAAGAAATTTTAGATGTTTAAAAACTAATTATGATAAAGATAATTTTTATCATAAGTTAGAGCAAAGTGAATTATATAATTTTATTCGTGCTGGTAGTGTTTTCTTTGTAAATGAAGCAAGAGAGCAAGATTTTGAGCATTTATTTGAAAATGAAAATTTAAAAAATATCGGATTTAATCAGATTATAAAAATAGGAGGAAATAACTAATGAAAAGTATTATATACATACTAGAATCAATTACTAACCTACATGTAGGTAACGGAGATATTAATTATAATATTATTGATAATGAGGTTGAAAAAGACCCGCTTACTAATTATCCAATGATTAATTCATCAGGAATAAAAGGGGCTTTTAGACAATTTATACAAGATAATTCTAAAATTAATAAACAAGATGAAATAGATATTTTTGGCTCTGAACCAATTCAACAAAACAAAGATGAAAAAAAGAAGCCAGGTAAACTAAAATTTTATAGTGGTGAATGTTTAGGGGTGACAATGCGTAATGAAGTCGGTAAGACGCCATATTCATTGGTTACTACTAAAAAAATGTTAGAAAGATTTATTGAAATGTGTGAAGTTATGAAAATAAAATACAATTTAGATGTAGATAAGTTGGATGAAAATAAATCTTATAAAGCTGCTAATGGTAATATTACCGTAGAAGAAATAAAAATCGATGATAATTTAAAAGATGACGAAATCAAAAAATTATTTAAGCAGATTGCTCTTGATACGGCAAATAATCTTGTTATCATGTCGCATGATAAAATAAAAGATATTTCATTACCAGTTGTCGCAAGAAATGTTTTAGATAATGGTATTTCTGAAAATATCTGGTATGAAGAATACGTTCCGCATCATTCCCTTTTCTTTGTTTGTGTTAGCTGTGAAGAAGATGAAGTACTTAAAATATTTAATGAAGCTGTTAATAATAAAATTGTCCAGTTTGGTGGTAATGCTTCAATTGGTTATGGACTTACTAAAGTAACTGTATTTAAAGAAGGCGGTGATGATGATGTCAAAGAGTAGAATAAATAGATATTTACCGATTGCATATGAAGCAGTAAAAAATTCTGAACTCATTAAAGATAATAAATTACAAGGAAATTATCAAGCACAAATCGCTTCTTTTGGAGCAGCTGTTAGCATGGGAAGTTTGTTATCAGCTATTGCTTTTTTTAGTGATAAGGGTAGTTCTGATGTAAAGCGTCAAGAATTAATGAAATTGATTTGTTATATTATAAAAAAAGATAAAAATAGTGAAAAAGAATATCAGGAAATAAAAAAATATGATTTATTTGAATGTGTACAGAATAATAAAATTGTAAAGCAGGAGGTATTAGATGCTGCTATTGCAATTAAGCTGACTCTTAATCTGTTTGAAGAAGATCCATCAAAGAATAAAACTCCTAAAAATGAAGGGAATGATTAAAATGACGATTTCAAACATGAACTATTTTTTCAATAAATCATATTATGATTTTTTAAAAAATATAGCTATTGATGATAAAGAAGAAAAAATAAGTGAGAATATTGAAATTGGAAACACATCAATAGCAAAGATAATAAGTAAAAATAATAACGATATAGTAAAGCACCGTTATCGAGAAGATGCATTTTTACAACCCCTTCAAGATATACTTTCGTCATTTGAAATGAAAGTTGAATATCCTGGTTTATTAATTGGAATCGGTAATAATCATAAAGCTAATATCAAAGGAGAAATATCATTAGGATTTAATTTTGATTACGTAACTGGTTTACCATATATTCCTGGCTCTTCATTAAAAGGTAAACTTGCCAGCGCTTTCGGTTATCATAAGTATATTTTAGATATTTTAGCTAAATTAAATATTGATGGTATTGATGATAATAAAAAAGAAGAATTTGTAAAGAAAATAAAAACAGCTATTTTTGGTGATGAAAATACACCAGGGAGGGACATCTTTATTGATTCGTTTATTAGCGATTATAATAATAAGAATGTTCTAAAATTAGATCACTTGGCACCGCATCATCAAAAAGAAAAACTTTTAACTTTAGGTGAAGTTAATGTTATTACTATGTTACGACTTGCACCTGGTACTAAAATAAAATTTAATTTTATTTTAAACGATTCTATAATAAAAATAGGTGATAAAGAAAAAACTATTACAAAGGCTGATAAAATATATTTATTTAAAGAAATTATGAAAGATTTTGGTATTGGGGCTAAAACAAATGTAGGGTATGGATATTTAATAGAGTAGGACTGCAGGGAAAGTACAATGAAAGAATTAAAGATTATTTTAAATGAAAATGAAAATAAGATATCTGCAAAAGCATGTATCAAAAATGATGATGCAGATAAATGGCTTGAGGGTAGTGAAAGAATTGAAAAGATTAATGAAATATATAATGCTGAAGAATTATATGAATTATTAAAAAATAATGAAAATATTATAATTAATAACTCAAGTTTATTGAAGGAATTTATAGAATTAAAAAAATCAGAATTAAGATCTAATATCTGTTCTTTAGAAAAATTGAAAGTTGATAGTGAATTTAAGAAAAATAAATTATCTAAATATGAGGAAATTTTTAGATATTTAAATGAATATGATGTTGAAAAAATTATTGAAGATGATAAAACAGTTATTGAGAAGAACAAAGTAATATATAGTTATCACACATTTATTTTTCCATTTAGATTGATAAAAAAAGAAAAGAGCAAAAAGAATAAATCATATTTTAAGGAATATGAAACAAAAAAATTTTTAAATAATATTTTAAGAAATAATGATGCTTGGGTTAATGCTAATGTGAATGATAAATGTCTTGATTCTTATAATGATTATAAGGAAATATTTACAACTAAAACAGAATTTGAACAATTTTATAATAAGATGCAATATTTTAATCGTTCTTGTTTAGATGCTATTTATGGATTTGAATTAAATGATAGTGAAAAAGATAATTTAAGAATAGTAGATAACTATGTATTTAAACCTGAAAAAATTAGAAATAAAGCAAAATTACATATTCAAGTAGGAAAAGGAAGTAGCGTACAGGAATATACTTTGTTATTAAATGCAATTCGATTAAAAGTATTTAATACTAATATTGCAGTAATGGTATTAGAAACAGAAAATCATGAATATGATAAGATTGAAGATATTAAATTGATTAATGAATTTACACGTCGAGTTACTCCTCCTAATTTAACTGAATCAAGTAATCCATGTGCTTTTTATTGGGCAATAGAATTTGATGATGGAAATGAGAGGCATACTACTGAAGAAAATTTTTATAAACTATTTGAAAATACAAGATCTAAAAAAAATGTAATGAAAATCAGTCTTACAAAAATTCTTGATCCGATTAAAGATTTGTTGACTTATCCAAGCAAACATGATGAAGGTGATAAAAAAATCACATCTAATAAAAAGAATCTAATAGATGAAAACACATATTTAATAGAATCAGTTCTTGGTGATCGAATGTTTACATGTTCCTTTATCAAATCTGATGAAATAATTAATAAAATATCAAAAAAAGTTTATGACTCTCGATATCCATGTCCTGAAAATAAATTATTTATGAGGTATGCGGGAGAAACGAAATATGCTTATCAAGTTGATTATGATATAGCTAAAGAGTTATATGCTCTAATATATATAGATTCTAGTGATAGTACATGTCAGTCAGAAGATATGATTCAAGAGTTATTAGCAAAAAGTTTATATACACGCTGGATTGATTATGGAACAATTCATGCTGTAACTCATCATTCATTAATTGGATTAGCTAGCTTTAGCTGTCCTGATCATGTAATTAATGCATTTTTGACACTATATGTTGAAATGGCTATATTGGTACAGGCACAACGAGCTTCGATAATTCTATTTCAAAACTTTGCAACTGTACTTACAAAAGGTCTAGAAAGTGATAATAAAAAAATTGATCAAAAAACAATTAATAATTTATTAAATTTACAAGAAAAATATATTTCTTTTCAAAACCAATTATTATTTTTTGAAGTAACACCAGAAGAGCAAGGCGTAGAGATCTACAATATGCTTACAAAAGCAATGTATATCGATGAAGAAAAAAGAGAATTAAAAGAACAATTAGATGGTTTATATACAGGAACTAACGCTAATCAGGATAACAAGTTTAATAAGTATGCTTTGATTTTTGCTTCTATTTCATTTTTTATGGTCATTTTAACATATGTTTATGATACGATTTCTATTAGTCAAAATTTTGATAGTTTAAATTCTGATATATTTACAGCTAAAAATATATTATTGATTGTTTGTAAATATAGTTTTACATTAATAATGATTGATATAGCAATTATAATTGGAATATGTATTTATAATTGTATCATTCAAAAATATGATAGGTAACATGTTAAAAGAAATATTGAGTGAAAGTAATCTAAAAAAAGCTTATTTAGAGTTAATGAAGCGTAACTATTCTAGTGGGATAGATGGAGTAATGTTATCGCAGTTAAAAGAATATTTGATTCTTAATTGGCGAGATATTGAAAGTCAGCTTGTTTTAGGTACATATGAACCTAATATTGTTCAAGTATATGAGTTACTTTCTAAAAAAGGAAAAGTAAGAGAAATATATAAATTTACGATCATTGATAATTTTATTCAAAAAGCAGTGTCTTTAATATTACAAGATAAACTAGATTGTTTATTAAGTGATAATAATTATAGTTTTCGTAAAGGAAAAGGGACGATAGATGTAATTAGAAAGGGATTAGAGTTAATTGAGGAAGGTTATGAATATATTGTTGAAATAGATATAAAAAAGTATTTTGAAAATATTGATCATGTTCTATTATCAAAGATGTTATTTGATATTATTGATGATAAAGTTTTAATATCTTTAATCATGAAATATCAAAATTGTCTAATTCAAAAAGATGGAAAAATCAAAAGAAAAAATAAAGGATTAATTACAGGTTCTTCAATAAGTCCTGTAATTAGTAACCTTTATTTAATGGATTTAGATAGACAATATCTTGAATATAACTATATTCGTTACTGTGATAATATTTATATATTTATTAATAATAAAGATGATGGTTTAACTTTAATAAATGATATATCAAAATGCTTAAAAGATAAATATAAATTAGAAATAAACCAAAATAAAACTTCAATCACACATTATTTATCAAAAAGAATGTTAGGCTATTATTTTGTTAAAGAAGATAATATAGTTAAAGCAAAGAAAAATAAACAAGAAAATAGAACTAAATATAATCGCTGGTATAAATCAGCTATCAAAAAAGAAAATAACGAATATCATATTATCAATGATGGTATTCTTACCAAAAAAGATTATTCAATCTTATTTGAAAACGAAAATAAAAAAATAGAAATTCCAGCTGAAGTAACCGAACACATCAATATATATTCACAAACTATTTTTTCTAGTAATTTTTTCAAAACTTTAAATCGACATAATATAAGAGTTTCATTATTTGATCAATATGATCATTATATTGGATCTTTTATGCCTATTAATTATCATAAATCAGCCTCAATACTAATAAAACAAGTTGAAAACTATATCAATAAAGCAAAAAGACTAGAAATAGCTAAAAAAATTATCGATAGTGGAACTACAAACATTATCTCAAACCTCAAATACTATAATAAGCATAATGATGATATTCAGTTAGATAAAATAATTGATGATTTAAAAATATGTAAACAAGAAATGAAAGCAGTTAAAACATTAGAAATATTATTACTACAAGAAGCCAGAATGAGAGAATTATATTATAGTAGTTATAATATAATTCTAAATAACCCAGAATTCAAATTCACCAAAAGAACAAGAAGACCACCTAAAGACGCTCTTAATGCAATGATCAGTTTTGGTAATACCATAATATATCAAAAAATAGCTAATGAAATATATAAAACAAAACTAGATATTAGAATTTCTTATTTGCATTCAGCAATGCGTAGATATGAAAATCTAAATCTTGATATCTCAGAAATAATTAAACCTATTCTTGTTGATAAAGTAATATTTTCATTAATAAATAAAAGAATCATTGATGCCAAGGTTCATTTCGAAAAAAGAAATAATGGAGTATTTCTTAATAAAGAAGGCAAATATCTCTTTATTGATCAGTTAAACAAAAAGCTAAGCAGTACAATAACGATTAATAACAAAAAAGTAAGTTACCAGGAAATACTACAGCAAGAAGTATTAAAACTATTAAGACATTTTAAATACGATGAAGAATATGAACCCTTTAAATATAGGATGTAACTATTATGTATATTATTGCAGTATATGATGTTCATCATAAAAGAGTAGGTAAAGTGAGAAAAGTATTTAAGAAGTATTTGTTTGCAGTTCAAAACTCAGTGTTTGAAGGTTATATTACAGAAAGTAAACTAAATAAGTTAAAAAAAGATTTAGATAAAATAATTGATGTAAATTATGATAGTATCTGTTTCTATGAATTAGAGTCGTTAAAATATGTTTCTAAAGAACAGATTGGAATGGTAAAAAACCATTCCAATCTAATATGAAAAGGAGTAATATGAGATATAAATTATTTTTTAAATTAAACAAGCCCCTAAAATTAAGACTAAATTATCACGAAGATATTCAAAGATTCATTTATCTTCTATTTACTAAAGAAAATAAAGAATACGCTGAATTTCTGCATAACTTTGGTTATGGAGAAACAAAGAAATATAAATTATTTACATATAGTAAACTATACTCACCTAAACAAACAATAAAAAATCATGAAATAATATTCGAAAACACTCTCATCTTAGATATCGCCAGTATAGATACCAAATTTGATCATTATTTTTTAAACATTCTAAATAAACATACTAATTACAAACTCCAAAATCAAAATATAATTTTAACCAAATATCAAGTATTTCTCTACAACAATAAAGAACAAATAAAAATAAAACTATTATCACCAATAGTAGTAAGAGAAACAATTCTTGAAGAAAACAAAAAACATACCCACTATTTCAATCCCCTAGAAAAAGACTTTTTAGACAGAATAAATAACTTATTTAAAAAGAAATACGAAGCATACTATGGAATAGTTCCAGATGATATCAAAATCAAATTAATAAATGTTAATGCAAAAGATAAATATGTAACTAATTATAAAAATACATATATAACTGCTTGGCATGGTACTTATATGTTGCAGGGGAAAAAAGAATATTTAGAATTTTTATATTATGTTGGTTTAGGAGAAAAAACATCCCAGGGATTTGGCATGTTTGAAGTTATAGAGTAAATATTTTGCGGTCAATCTAAACCCTATATCCATCAAGACTTTTGGGTAATTTTATAATCATAAAATAACTAAAAATCATCAAAAACAAACAAAAAATACAGTCAATCTTTTCAAGATATTTATTAAAAACACAAAAAATGCTCAAACCCTATGATACATAACACTTATACACAAATAAATAATTTAGAGATTGACCGCAAAAAACACTCATAAAATGTTTAAAAATAGTTAAATTTATAGTAAGATATAAGAAATAGCTAGTAAATATAGTTGTTGCACCTTATCTAATGAGGAATTGTTACTATCATTAGGTTTAAAAAAAATTAGCAGTGGTAAAACTAGTTGCACCTTATCTAATGAGGAATTGTTACTGTTTACCACGATACCGATACATCTCTCAACAACAACGCTGCCGTGTTGCACCTTATCTAATGAGGAATTGTTACTTGCTTAACCTCTTCTACTGCCATTCCTTCTCTTAGTTGCACCTTATCTAATGAGGAATTGTTATTCTTGTATGACGGTAATATCTACCGCCATCCCCGCTGGTTGCACCTTATCTAATGAGGAATTGTTACTACTTTCTTGATTGAACTTTTTGTAGTTTTCTATTAGTGTTGCACCTTATCTAATGAGGAATTAACAAGTTATTCATTTAAAGAATTAGTGATAATTGTTTTATTTAAAATAATGTAGTAAGATAAAAGAGCGTAAATACGCTCTTTTGTTGTGGAGGAAGGAAATGGAGTTAAAAGTAGTAATATTTGATATGGATGGGTTGATGTTTGATACTGAACCGATTGGGGCAAAGTGTTTTAAAACAGCGGCTAAAAAGTATGGTTATATAGTTGATGATGAATTTCAGATGGGATTGATAGGGATGAATGTTCATGATCATGTTCTTAAAGTTAGGGCTAAGTTTGGTGATGATTATCCGGTATTTGAGATAAGAGATTTAGCAAAGAAGTTAAAAATGGAGTATTTTTATGAATATGGCTTACCGATCAAAAAGGGTTTGAAAGAGCTGGTAGCTTATTTAAAAGAAATGGGAATTAAAATTGCGGTGGCTTCGTCATCGTCAATTGATTTGATCAATGAGTATTTAGAGTTATCAAAGATGGAAAATGAGTTTGATTTTGTGATTGGCGGTGATGCGGTGCTTCATGGTAAACCTAACCCAGAATTATTTTTAAGAGTATTAAAGCATTTTAATATTAATAATGATGAGGCATTAGTATTAGAGGATTCTTGTAATGGTATTATGGCTAGTCATAATGCTGGAATACCAGTTATTTGTGTACCGGATCTCGTTGTTAATGGACCAGAAATTTTAGCCCTTACATATAAAACTTTACCGTCTTTATTTGAAGTTAAAGATGAGATTGCAAGTATTTTAGGAGATAATAAATGATAGGAACGATTGTAAATACAGCTGCGGTCATTATTGGCGCAAGTATTGGCTTATTGATAAAAAAGGGGATTCCTAAACGAGTTGGCGATGCGTTGATGAAAGCGTTAGGATTATGTACGCTTTTTATTGGGATTAGTGGTGCTTTTAAAGGTGAAGATACGCTAGTGATGATTATTTCCATGGTTTTAGGAACTTTGATTGGTGAGGCTGTTGATATTGATAAACATGTTAATAGTGGAGTTAGAAAGATTGAAAACCGGTTTACAAAGAAAAATAGTGAGAATAGTATTTCTCAGGGCTTTATTACAGCTAGTTTATTGTTTTGTATTGGTTCAATGACGATCGTAGGGGCCATGAATGCCGGTCTTTTAGGTGATAATACAATGTTATTTACTAAATCGACTTTAGATTTTTGTTCATCGATCATTTTTGCTTCGACTTTAGGAATCGGGGTATTGTTGTCAGCAGGATTTGTTTTAGTCTATCAAGGGGGATTGACGCTTTTAGCGATAGCTGCTGCGCCCCTGTTAAGTACGACTGTAATTAATGAGATGACTTGTGTGGGATCTTTAGTTATTATCGCGACAGGACTTAATTTATTAGGGATTACGAAATTAAAA
>JABLTO010181304.1_pt1 | contig 22161 bp, 20 predicted proteins | sample 7160091 | NCBI WGS metagenome assembly JABLTO01 (sample SAMN14651225, study PRJNA627086) | human gut metagenome | isolation source: feces | host: Homo sapiens
GCCGCGCCTGCAGCAGCCGCCCCTGCGGCCGAGACCATCGCCGACGATGCCAATCCTCTCGCCGCCTTCCCGGGCGAGGAGACCATCGATGACGAGGGCAACCCCCTCGCGTCCTTTGAGCTGGCTCCGCAGTGCTGGGTGCACTGGCTGATGCTCATCGGCATCGTCGTTACCGCCTTCTATGGCATCGGCGTTGTCATCAACCGTCGCAAGGACATCCAGACTGTTGACGAGGTCGAGGCAGAGGTGATGGGCCAACGCCCGGCGCAGCGCAGCGACGCCCGTCGTTCGCAGGAGGCCTAAGCCAACAATCCGTGCGACACATCTATCGCAAAGGATGCGGTCCCAATCGGGGCCGCATCCTTTTGCTTGAGCACCCTTTCTTTTTCGCGTGGCTTATCGCCCTGCTTGCCCCGTTCAGGGCGCTCGAATCGACAAACAGGCCGCACATACTGTGAAGATGCCTATAATGTGCAGGAATATCGCAACCGACACGCATTGGGGAGAACATGGAGTTTGTCGGAACCTTCTGGGCGCTCGTGCCGCCCATCGTCGCCATTGTCCTGGCGCTTATCACCAAGGAAACCTACACGTCGTTGTTCGTCGGCATCGTCGTGGGTGCGCTTCTGCTCGCGGGCTTCGACCCGATCAACACCGTCAACTACATCATCGTCGGTGAGATTGGCGAGGGAGAAGACACCATGGCGGTCGGCTTCCTCAACGCCATCAGCGACCCATGGAATGCAGGTATCTTCGTCTTCCTCGTGATGCTCGGCATCATGGTCGCGCTCGTCAACAAGGCGGGTGGATCGGCGGCGTTCGGCGCCTGGGCGGCCAAGCACATCAAGACGCGCGTCGGCGCACAACTCGCCACCTTCGCCCTCGGCGTGCTCATCTTCATCGACGATTACTTCAACTGCCTTACGGTCGGCGCGGTCATGCGTCCCGTGACCGACGAGCAGAAGATCTCGCGCGCCAAGCTGTCCTACATCATTGACGCTACCGCCGCGCCCATCTGCATGATTGCCCCCATCTCGTCCTGGGCAGCCGCGGTTTCCGCCACGGCAGCTGATTTGGATTCGGGTATCACGGGCATCCAGCTCTTCATCCAGGCGATTCCCTATAACTTCTATTCGTTGCTCACCATCGTCTTCGTCATCGTCATCGTTGTCATGGGCTTTGACTATGGCCCCATGGCGCGTGCCGAGATCGAGGCGTATCGCGATGGCATGCTGGGCTCGCTCGGCAACGAGGAAAAGCTCGACAATCCTCGCGCCAAGCTCATCGACATGCTCATTCCCATTCTCGTCCTCATCGTATGCTGCATAATCGGCATGATGTTCGTGGGTGGTTTCTGGGATCCCGAGGCCGAGGGCTTTGGCGATCTGGCCCTGGCGTTTGGCAATACCGACGCGTCGGTCGGCCTGCCTTGGGGCTCCATCATCGCGCTCGTCTTTACCTTCATCTACCTGCTGTGTCGTCGCGTTATCACCTTTGGTGATGCGGCCGTCTGCATCGTCGACGGCTTCAAGGCGATGGTGCCCGCGCTGCTCATCCTCACCTTCGCGCTCACCCTCAAGCTCGCGACGAGCGCGCTCGGTGCCGATGTCTTTGTTGCCGGGCTCATGGAAGGTGCTGCTGCCGGGCTGTATAGCATGCTCCCCGCGATCATCTTCCTCGTTGCTCTGGGCCTTGCGTTTGCCACGGGCACGAGCTGGGGTACCTTCGGCATCCTCATTCCGATTGTGCTGCCCATTTTCACTGGTCAGCCCGAGCTGCTCACCATCGGCATTTCGGCGTGTCTCGCCGGCGCGGTTTGCGGCGATCACTGCTCGCCCATTTCCGATACCACCATCATGGCGTCCGCTGGTGCAAACGTGAACCATATCGTGCACGTTCAGACCCAGCTGCCCTATGTGCTCACGGTGGCTGCCATCTCGTTTGTCTGCTTCATCATCGCCGGCTTCGTGCAGAACTGGATCATCTGCCTTGCCATCGGCATCGTGCTCGTGGTGGGTGCGCTCTTCGTGCTGCGCAAGACCATCGGCAAGCGGAGATAACGTGCCTGGCACACTGTCTCATTTCTAGGTCAGAGGAACAGGTTATGACTAACGTACTCGAGTGGCTTGAGAAACGGGCGCAGGAAATGCCCGATAAGGTCGCGTTTGCCGACGAGCACGACGAGGTGAGCTTCCTCGACCTCATGCGACGCGCCCGCTCCGTTGGCTCCTATCTTGCCGGCATCGTCGACGAGCGCAGCCCCATCGCCTGCTACATGGAGAAGAGCACCCAGACGCTCGCGGCCATGCTCGGCGCCGTCTATGCCCGTTGCTGCTACTCGATTATCGACGTGCGCCAGCCGGCATCGCGCGCCCGCGCCATCGTCGATAAGCTCGCTGCTCCCGTCGTGCTTGCGGATGCGAAGAACTTCGATGCCGCATGGGAGGCCTTCGATGGCTACCTGGTGATATGCCTCGAGGATATCGTCGACACGCGTGCCGATAGCAGCCTGCTTGCCAAGCGCCGTGCCGCCTCGCTCGACACCGACCCGCTGTATATCAACTTCACGTCGGGCTCCACGGGCACCCCCAAGGGGGTCGCCGTGAGTCACCGCTCCGCCATCGACTTCATCCCGTCGTTCACCTCGATTTTCGACATCACGAAAGACGACGTGCTAGCTAACCAGGCGCCCTTCGACTTCGATGTGTCGGTCAAGGATATCTACGGCGGGCTCGCCACGGGCGCGACCGTGCAGATGATCCCGCGCGAGTACTTTAGCGTTCCCGTGAACCTCATGGACTTCCTTGTCGAGCGCGAGGTCACCGTTTGCACCTGGGCCGTGAGCGCGATGTGCTTCGTCTCCATGATGGGTGGCTTCGAGTATCGCGTGCCCACGACGATTCGCGCGGTCATCTTCAGCGGCGAGGTCATGCCGCCCAAGCAACTTGCCGTGTGGCGCGAGGCGCTGCCCGATGCCATGTTCGTGAACGTGTACGGCCCCACCGAGGTAACCTGCAACTGCACCTACCACATCATTGTGCGCGACTACGCGAAGGACGAGGTCATTCCCATGGGGCGGCCCTTCCCCAACGAACGCGTCTTCCTTCTTGACGACGATGATCAGCTCGTCGACGAGCCCGGTGTTGAGGGTGAGCTTTGCGTTGTCGGCACCTGCCTGGCGCTCGGTTACTACAATGATCCCGAGAAGACCGCCGAAGTCTTCGTGCAGAATCCCCTCACACAGGCATTCCCCGAGACGATGTACCGCACGGGTGACGTGGCCGTGCTCGACGAAGCAGGACGATTCGTGTATCGCGGTCGTAAGGATCACCAGGTCAAGCATCTGGGTCAACGCATCGAGCTTGGCGAAATCGATGCCGCGGCGCACGCGGTCGAGGGCGTGAAACGTGCTTGCACGGTCTACGAACCGCGCAAGAAGCGCATTCTCATGTTCTATGCCGGCTCCTGTGACAAGGAAGCTCTTGCCGATGCGCTCAAGGCGTCCCTGCCGCAACACATGGTGCCCAACAAGATCCGACAGCTGGATGGCATGCCCCTCACCAAGAACGGCAAGATCGACCGCCAGGCGCTCCTCGATATAGAATGAGACAAAACCCGCCGGGTCACCTTTGTCTCATTTTCGGAGGATGTGACATGAACAACAGCGAGCTTCTCGAGATTGCCGAGGAATACGGCACGCCCACCTTCGTCTTCGATGTGCGCGAGTTCTGGCAGCGCCTCGACAAGATCGCCGACATCTTCGGCGAGGGCGTGCGCCTCTGCTTCGCGATGAAGGCCAACCCCTTCCTTGCGGCCGCCGCAGCCGATCACGGGGAGCGCCTTGAGGTGTGCAGCCCCGGCGAGCTCGCCATTTGCGAGGACGTTGGCATCTCCGCAAACCAGATCGTGTATTCGGGCGTGAACAAGCAGGCCAGCGACATCGCCCGCGCCATCGCCTACCGTGTCAGTGTGCTCACGGCCGAGTCGAAGCTCCATGTCGACCTCATCGAGCAGTGCGCGGCACAAGCCCAGACCACGGTGGACGTGTTGCTGCGCCTCAACGCCGGGAGTCAGTTTGGCATGTCGAAGGACGATCTGCTCGAGGTCATCGACCGGCGCGAGAGCTATCCGCACCTCAACATCGTGGGGCTGCACTACTTCGTGGGTACGCAGCGCAAGAAGCTCAAGCACCAGATTCGCGAGATCGAGAAGCTGCGTGCGTTGATTGCGGAGCTGGAAGACGAGCACGGCTTCGAGGTGCAGCGTCTCGAGTATGGCCCCGGTCTGGCCGTCCCATACTTTGCAGACGATGACTTCACGGACGATCTTGCGCCAGCCCGTGAGCTGGCCCCGTACGTTCAGGAGCTTGGACGCGATGTAGAGGTCACGGTCGAGATGGGCCGCTTTTTCTCTGCTTCATGTGGCACCTACCTCACGCGCGTTGCCGATCTCAAGGAAAATGACGGCACGAACTACTGCATTCTCGATGGCGGCATCAATCATCTTACGTATGCCGGACAGGTCATGGGTCTCAAGGTGCCTGTGACCGTGAATCTCTCGGCGCTGGCCGACGGCATGCGCACGCACGATATGCGGAGCTGGACGCTTTGCGGCAGCCTCTGCACCGTCAACGACGTGCTCGTGCGCGAGGTCGAGCTCGAGTCGCTCGAGATGGGTGATGTGCTTGCGTTTGCCAACGCCGGCGCATACTCCGTGACCGAGGGTGTGCACCTGTTCTTGAGCCGCACGATGCCGCGCGTGGTCTTGCGCTATGATGGCGGAAGCGAGCTTGCCCGCGACTTCATCGAGACGAGCACGCTCAACACACCGCAAAAATGAGACAGTTGCTCAGAGTAACTGTCTCATTAGCAACAGGGTCCGGCACAAGAATTGACGAGAGGACGCACCATGGACGACATCACGCTTGAGGCCATCATCGACTTGCTCAAGGACGTTGAGGAAAACGTCGACTACGAGAACTGCACCGCGCTGGTTGACGAGCGCTTCCTCGACTCCTTCGACATCCTTGCGATCATCAATGCCATTGATGACGAGTTCGACATCGCCGTGCCAGCCAAGGAAGTCGTCCCGGCAAACTTCAACAGCGCCCAGGGAATCTACGAGATGGTGCTGCGTCTGGCTGAAGAAGAGTAGGGCGCAGTCACCGCCATTGCCCAAGACAAATCCCGCCTGGGCACTTTTGTCTGGTCACCCCGGTCACGTTAATTTGGCATTCGCAAAAATGCGAGCATGTCCGCGCAGGTGAATGCCGGACAAGCGCTCTTTCCCAGCAACGTCGTGTCATTGGTGACGAAGTAATCGGCCTTGCTCGTCTCGACCGCCGCGAGGATGAGGTTGTCCTCAAAGTCACCGTGCAGGTCGTGCATATGCTCGGCAAGCCATATCTGCGGCTCGCCGATGGGTACCGCCACAGCCATGGCGGTCATGTTACGAAGACAACCCCAGGCCGTGGCCTGTATGGCTTGCGTACGGGCTTGGGTGAGCTGACCTTCGCGCTGACGAATCGCCTGCTTGTGTTCGGCACAAAACAGGTAGTAGAAATCCTTTATCGAGGTGGATGCGTAAGCGATGGTGAAATCGCCTTTCTCCAACAAGTCCATGAGAGTCTGGGCATCCGGATGATTGGGTCGAGCAACGTCGTAACAGTCGAGCCATATGTTGGTATCAAGTAGTGCAACGGGACTGTCGGTACTCATAGTAGTCCTCTGCTTTCCCATCGCTCTCGATACGCGAGCTCCTTGAGCTCGTCGTATGGCAGAGGATCTATCTCGCCTGGTGTTATCCCCATCTCTTTATAGAAATCCGCCACGATTTTCTGCCCTTCAGCGAGCAGATCTAGCTTACGCTGCACCTCTTCGCTCGGAGTCTTGTCCTCAAGGAATTTGAGATCATGCTCGAGTTTCAGGGGGTTGTTCTTGTTGCGAGCGGCGTAGGACCACACTGCGCGCACCATCTGCGCGGGTGAGATTCCTATGCTCTCGAGTGCGGCATTGCCCTCGATGCGAAGCTGCTCGTCTATGCGCACGTTCATCTGCGTCATGGCCATGACCGCCACCTCCTTCGAGAGAAGTATAGCATGAAGACAAAAGTGCTATACAAATATTGCGCCTATCCCTGTCATTTCAAGCGAAGGCTCGTAGCACCGAAGTCGAGAAATCTCCAAACTGGGACAAATGGACAGGTCATTTGTCCCATTTCGCAAAAAAATCCATAATTATGCATTGACAAAAAGTTAGCTCGGTCTAATATGCAGTTAACATAAGCTAACTACGGAGGTCATCATGACGTTGTCTGATATCAAACCAGGTGCAACCTGCACAGTCGTGCGTTTGCGTGACCAGGGTGCCACGCGCCGCCGCATCATGGATATGGGCATTACCAAAGGTGTCCAGATCAGGGTCGACAAGGTTGCCCCGCTCGGTGATCCCGTCGATCTAACCGTGCGCGGTTATCACCTATCGCTGCGCAAGGAGGACCTCAACAAGATTGAGGTCGAGACGGCATAACCACACGGCACGACGATGGGCTGGCTACCCCCTAAGGCCAGCCCATCTTTTTGCACTACTGTTAGCTAGGGCTAACAAATGAGACAGCGTGCCTGACACCGTGTATCAAAACGAAGTCAAAACAGAAGAAATGCCGATGATTTGAGACACGGTGCCAGGCAAGGAGAGGAAGAAAGGCACGACATGAAAACAACCATTGCGTTGGTGGGCAACCCCAACTCAGGCAAGACGACGCTGTTCAACCAGCTCACCGGCAATCACCAATACGTGGGCAACTGGCCTGGCGTGACGGTGGAGCGGAAGACCGGCCACCTCAAGAACGACAAGAACGTCCAGTTCGTCGACCTGCCGGGAATCTACTCGTTGTCCCCGTATTCGAGCGAGGAGGTCATCTCCCGCAACTATTTGATCGACGGTCATCCCGACGTCATCGTCAATATCGTCGATGCCTCGAACCTCGAGCGCAACCTCTACCTGACCACTCAGCTCATGGAGTTTGACGTTCCCGTCGTGGTCGCGCTCAACCAAATGGACATCGTCAAGAAGCGCGGCTATACCATCAAATCCAAAGAGCTCTCCGAGCAACTCCGGGTGCCGGTCGTCGAGATTTCGGCGCTCAAGGGCGACGGTCTCGAAGATCTGGTCGCCACCGCCGTGAAGGCCACCCGCGAGGGCATCGTCCCGCAGCCGGTCCGCTTCACCCCCGAGCTCGAAGCCGCGCTCGCCAAGATCGAGGACAAGCTTCCCAGCGCCATCCCCGACAACAAGCGCCGCTACTATGCCATCAAGCTGTTCGAGCGTGACAAGGAGGCTATCGAGGAGCTCGGAGCCAGGGCCAACTGCGACGAAGTCATCTTCGAGGCCGAGAGCCTCTTCAACGACTCGTCGGATGCCATCATCACCAACGAGCGTTATCGCTACATCGAGGGCTTCATCAAGCGCGTTCACAAGCGCGCCATCACAGGTGCGACCATTTCCGAGAAGGTCGACAGCGTACTCACCAACCGTATTCTCGCGTTGCCCATCTTCGTCGTGGTCATCACGCTCATCTACTACATCTCCATCAGCACTGTCGGCACCTACGCGACCGACTGGGCCAACGACGGCGTCTTTGGCGATGGCTGGTATCTCGACCCCGTGGCCATCGTGTCAACCGAGGGTACGGCGCAGTCTGCCCTCGATGCCGCGACCGAGCCCTACGACGAGGCGCAAACCGCCATCAGCGAGTACCTGACGCAAGCCGGCGAGGCGGGCGTCAACACCGATGCGATAGCGGCGTTCATCGGCGAGGAAGCCGATGAGGAAGCCGACCTCGAATCCCTCGAGTTCCAGGCGGCACTCGCCGCGTTCGAGCAAGACGTCGCCAGCTCCGGCTTCGTGGCCGAGTACACTTCGGTTGACGAGGAGTCCGCCATGGAGACCGACTACTTCGTGTACTACGGCGAAGCGGGCGAGGAACAGGCGCTGGCCCTTGCCGATGCCCGTAACGAGCAAATCGCCGCCGAGGGTCGCGAGGGATCGGCTGAGGCCGTCGTCTACAGCTTCGATGGCGAAGCTACCGATGGGGAAACCGGCGAGGTCATCACCCAGGGTGTCGGCGTACCCGCGCCTGAGGATCCAAGCGCCTACGGCATCTGGATTCCCGGCATCCCCGTGCTCATCGGCACCGCGCTCGAGGCCGTCGGTTGCATCGGCTGGCTCTACGACCTCATCATGGACGGCATCGTCGCTGGTGTTGGCGCCGTGCTCGGCTTCGTGCCGCAGATCATGATCCTGTTCTTCCTGCTGGCGATTCTCGAGGCCTGCGGCTACATGGCCCGCGTCACCTTCATCCTCGACCGCCTCTTCCGCCGCTTCGGCCTGTCGGGCAAGACCTTCGTGCCCATGATCGTCGGCACCGGCTGCGGCGTGCCGGGCATCATGGCCTCGCGCACCATCGAGTCCGAAAGCGCCCGTCGCCTCACGGTCATGACCACGACCTTCATGCCCTGCTCGGCCAAGTTGCCGATCATCGCCCTCATCGCGACGGCCATCTTCGGCGGCGTGTGGTGGGTCGCTCCGCTCGCGTACTTCATGGGCATCGCCGCCATCATCGTCTCGGGCATCATCCTGCGCAAGACCAGGCCGTTCATGGGCAAGGTCACGCCCTATGTCATGGAGCTGCCCGAATACCGCCTGCCGCGTTTCGTCGACCTGCTGCGTAGCATGTGGGATCGTGCCTGGGCTTTCATCAAGAAGGCGGGCACCATCATCCTGCTCGCCACCATCGTGGTCTGGTTCCTGTCGGGTTACGGCATCTACGAGGGCCAGTTCATGTGGGTCGGCGAGGATCTGATGGACTACTCGTTCCTCGCGTACTTCGGCAATGCCTTCGCGTGGATCTTCGCGCCGCTCGGCTTCAACAACTGGGAGTGTGCGTCCACCGTTATCACCGGCCTCATCGCAAAGGAGAACGTCATCTCGACCATGGCCGTGGTGTACGGCGGCGATCCCAACGTCGCGTGGACCAGTGCCTACATGGCGTCGCTTGCGGCGACGACTGGTTCTGTCCTGCTCGTGCCGGTCGCGGCCTTCGCCTTCATGACCTTCCAGCTGCTCTGCGCACCATGTTTCGCGGCCATGGGTGCCATCAAGCGCGAGATGGGTGGCTTCAACAAGTGGTTCTGGGCCGCCATCGGCTGGGAGTGCGGATTCGCCTACGTGATTTCGCTGATTATCTTCCAGATCGGCGCCTGGGCCGTGACCGGTATCTTCAGCCTCGGCACCATCGTCGCCATCGCGCTCATCGCGGCGTTGCTCTGGGCGCTCTTTCGTCCGGCCAGCAAGCCCGCCGCTCCCGCGCAGGTGGACACGACTGCAAGGGCGGCTGCATAGATGAGACAAAACTGCCCCGGCGACTTTTGTCTGGTTTCATCTCCGTAGAACGATTAACTCCGGCTTCAGGACAAGCCTTCTTCATGAGCGGCTCCTCCACCCGCTCCAAAATGTCCTCCCTCTCTCCGGGAAGCGCCCCTCACGGGGCGTTTCCTGCGTTGGGGAGCTACAACCGCGTACTCGTGGGCGTCTCAGAGACGGGACCGAAGTTCTCCTCGTACCAGGCGATCCACTTATCCATCGTGTCTTCGCTGACGGCGTGTTCCATCATGCACGCCTCGCGGTTAGCCGCCTCTTCGTTCACGCCAAGCGCGTCGATGAGGAAGGCGCGCAGTACGCGATGGCGCGTGAGGATATGCTCGCCATATTCCTTGCCAGTCTGGGTGAGGGTGATTTCGCCATAGCGCTCCTGCTCGATGTAGCCCATCTCACGCAGGTTCTTTGTTGCACGTGCAACACTGGCCTTGGAAAAGCCAAGCGCATCCGCGACGTCGGTGGAGCGCACCGAGCCACTCCCATGCAGGGCAAGGTCGTAGATTGCCTCGATGTAATCCTCATATGAGGGGGTAAGATCGCCTATGGCCACGATGAGCTCCGCTCGCTTCGAGAGTCGATGATAGACACATTATACTACGGATGGATAATCTCGTCGTGTTCTTTATCTGGATTTATGGATAATGCCACAATCCGCAAAAAGCCAGCGAAAAAGTTTGATATTATTCTTTACAAAGAATAAAAAGAGGCTATACTACTATCCCAGATGGAGAACAATTACTCTTCTTCTTCCTCTCTCTCGTGCGAATGCGGCCGAACTTCCCCGGTCGCATTCGCATATATGCAGGGTGTTATGCGGGGCGCGCGCAAAAACCGCGAATGTCTAGGACCGTCCGGCCTTATGCACGCAAAAGAGGCGAATGTCTAGTCCCTGTGGTTCTCAAATCCTAGACATTCGGCATTTTCCTGCACATCATGCGGGTGTCATGCATCGGTAGCCTAGATTTGCGCTGTTTTTGCGCGCGCAGTTCGTTTTTTTCGACAGCCGGCTCTAGGGTTCTGGCTCTTCGCGAATAATCGGTGTCGGGACATCGCGCCTGCCGGTTGCGCTTGCGCAACCCGCGCAGCTCCCCTTGCTGCAACCCATGCAGGCACTCGGAAGTTTGAGGTCCTCGTCGCTTGGCAGATTGGCATCGTGGTGCGCGCCATGGCACGAGTGCCCCTTTTTGCCAAAGCCACCGAAGAAGGCGACCTTGATGGCGATGCCAATCCATACGACAACGATGGCAAGTATGATCCAACTCGCAATATTCATACCCAAATGTTAGCATAACCTAACAAATGAGACAAACGCCGCCTGGGCAATTTTGTCTTGTTTGCTGCGAGTACCATCACCTGCGAGATAAGCGAACCTTGGGGGACAAATGGCCCGTTCATTTGCCCCGGCCCGACTGCTTGCCCCATTCACCCGTGATAGTATGTGCAGCGTGTCATTTCATCGAGGAGGAACCCATGAGCTACGACATCACCGACATCAACCTTGCCGACGAGGGCCGCGCGCGCATCCTGTGGGCCGACCGCGACATGCCCGTGCTCGCCGAGATTCGCGAGCGTTTTGCCAAGGAGCGCCCCTTCGAGGGAATCCGCGTCGGTGCGTGTCTGCACGTGACAACCGAGACCGCCAACCTCGTACGCACGATGATCGAAGGCGGCGCCCAGGTCGCCCTGTGCGCGAGCAACCCGCTCTCCACCCAGGACGATACGGCCGCCGCGCTCGTCAAGTACTACGGTGCCGAGGTCTTTGCCCGTTGTGGCGAAGATACCGAAACCTACTATAAGCACCTCGACGCGGTCATCGACACCAAGCCGCAGATCACGATGGATGACGGTGCCGACCTCTGTGATCGCATCCACGGCGATCGCCAGGACGCTCTTGAGTATGTCATCGGCGGCACCGAGGAGACCACGACCGGTGTCATTCGTCTTGCGGCCATGGCCGCTGCCGGTGCGCTCAAGTACCCCTCGTTCAATGTCAATGACGCCAACACCAAGCACTTCTTCGACAACCGCTATGGCACGGGCCAGTCCACGCTCGATGGCATCGTGCGCGCGACCAATCGCTTGCTCGCGGGACGCACCCTCGTGGTGAGCGGTTACGGTTTTTGCGGCCGCGGCCTGGCGCAGCGTGCCGCCGGCATGGGCATGAGCGTCATCATCTGTGAAGTCGATCCGCTCAAGGCGCTTGAGGCGCACATGGAGGGCTATCGCGTGATGCCGTGCGCCGAGGCCGCCAAGTACGCCGACGTGTGGGTTACCGTGACGGGTGACCTCAACGTCATCGATGCGCCGGCGTTCGAGAACATGAAGGACGGTGCCATCATCTGCAACTCCGGTCACTTCAATAGCGAGATTAACATCCCGTGGCTCGAGGAGCATGCGGTGTCGAAGGAGACCCTCAAGCCGCTGGTCGACGAGTACACGCTGCCTGACGGCCGCACCATCATCCTGCTGGCTGATGGCCGCCTGGTAAACCTGTCGGCTGCCGAGGGGCATCCCGCCGAGGTTATGGACATGAGCTTCGCCAATCAGGTGCTCGCGGCGGAGTACGTGCTCAAGCATCGCGATGAGCTGTTGCCGCAGTGCTATAACATTCCGGCCGAAATCGATGACGAGATCGCCCGCGTCAAGCTCGGCACGCTCGGCATCGAGATCGACACGCTCACGCCCGAGCAGGAGGCCTACCTCAACTCCTGGACTCTCGGCACCGTCTGACCTCTAGGGTGCCCGGCACGCTGTCTCAAAAGCTGGCCAAAACTGATAAAACGTCGATGTTATGAGACAGCGTGTCAGGCACGCTTGTCGCTCGTCATTTGTCGATTTGCGTGGAGAGCCAGCTGGCCCACTCGTCAACGCCGTCGCCCTTGGTTGCGGCGATGGCGAAACTCGGTGCCGTGGGGTTAAGGCGCGCGATATGTTCGTCGAAGAGCGCTTTGTCAAAGGTGAAGGCCGGCATCACGTCGATTTTATTGAGGATGATGGCGTCGGCTACCTGGAACATACCCGGGTATTTGAGCGGCTTGTCGTCACCTTCGGGCACGGAGAGAATCATCATCTTGATGTCCTCGCCTAGGTAGAAATCCGCAGGACACACGAGATTGCCGACGTTCTCGATGAAGATAAGGTCGATGTTGTCGAGGTCGAGCACATCGAGTGCGCGGCGCAGCATGTCGCTTTCCAGGTGACAGGCACCAGCCGTGTTGATTTGCACGGCGGGGATTCCCATGGCCTTGATGGTCTGCGAGTCGACGTCGCTCGCGATATCGCCCTCGATGACGGCGATGTTGTACTTGTCGCGCAGCGCGTTGATGGTTGCCACGATGGTCGACGTCTTGCCCGATCCGGGGCTTGCCAGCACGTTGACCATGTAGACGCCCTTTTCGTCGAGCAGGGTGCGGTTTGCCGCAGCGCCCTCGTCGTTCTTGTTCAGGATCTTCGTTTCCAGATCGATGTGAGCCATGTCATCCTTCTCTCTCGACGTGTCGGGGGGGTCTGACCCCGTGACACATTGGCCCCTACGCGGGGTCGTCCTCGTCGTCGGGTGTCTCGATTTCCATGGACGCGACTTCGAGTTCGCGACCCGCTATGAGCATGGTCGCCGCGGAGTCGCAGGCGGGACAGTGGTTGTGAAAGCGGTCGTGTTCGAACTCGTTACCGCAATCGAGGCATTTCGATCGCGGACTCACGAAGTCCATCACGAGCACGCAGCCGTCGAGCAACGGGTCATCTTCGGAAAGCGCCTCGAAGGCAAACTCCATCGCTTCGGGTACGACCATCGTCATCTCGCCGATCGTGAGCTTGATGTTTGTGATCTTAGTCGCACCGTTTTGACGTGCGACGGGGGCAACCGAGTCGAATATCCCCTGAACAAGCGAAAGCTCGTGCATTATGCAGCCATCTCCGCTTCTTCCTCGGCGCGCTGGCGCTTGATTCTACGTGACAGCGCAATGCGCGCGGCGGCGAGGGACACCTCGTAGAGCGCGAGAAGCGCGGCGAACATGATGCCCATCGTCACAGGAGAGGCGTCCGGAGTGACGACGGCGGCGATTACGAGCAGGCCAACGTAGATGCCACGCCAACTCGCACGCATCTTCTTGTACGGCACGATGTTGAACAGGATGAGGAAGAACACCACAAGCGGCAGCTCGAACGCAAGGCCAAAGGCAAGCTCGAACAGGATGATGTAGTGCAGGTAGTCGGTTGCCTGGGGCAGAATCTGACCAATCGACATGCTTTCGTTCGTGAGAAACTGGAACGCCGGACTCAGGCAGAAGCAATAGCAGAACACCATGCCGAGCACGTAGAGCGCGACGGCAACGAAGAACGTCGGCAGCACGTAGCGGCGTTCGTTGGGGCGCAGCGCCGGCAGGAAGAACGCGAGCAACTCCCAGAAGATGAGCGGGCTGCACACAAGGACGGACATGAAGAGGGCAACGCGAAACTTCAGCGAGAAGCCTTCGAAAGCGCCGGTCACATAGACTTCTTGCACGTAATCGCTCACGGGGAGGATGAGGAAGTCGATGAGGTAGGGCGCGAGCAGGTACATGAAGCAAACCGTAACGGCCAGCGCCACGACGATGATGACGATGCGGCGGCGTAGCTCGCCGATATGGTCCATGAGCGGCATGCGTGCGGGTCCGATGGGCACGTCACTCACCGTCCCTCTCGTCGTCAAGATCGTACAGGCTCGCGGCCATGCTCTTCTTCTTGACGGTGCCGCCTGCCTCGGGAATGGGCTTGCCCTCGGGATGCTCTGCGGGCGCGTCATCGAGGACGGACGCGAACGGGTCATCGGCAGCGGGTGCCGGAGCGGCTTGCTTTGCCGCCGGAGCAGGGGGCTCGCCAGGAACGCCGCCGGGGATGGCAGCGCCGGGCTTGGCCGCGGGAGAAGCAGTCGAGCTGCCGAACATGTCCTTGAACGGATCGGTGAACATGTTCTTCGTCTCGTTGAGGGTATCGTTGATGGCGGAGATGTCCTCCTGGATGGGCTTGGTCGACTCTTCGACCTGATCCTTATAGGGGGCAATGGCCTCCTGGAAGGGATCGGCGACCTCTTCCTTGAATTTCTTGTTGGCCGCCTCGGAGGCGTTTCTGAACTGCCTGATCGCCCGTCCTACGGTGCGCCCCATCTGGGGCAGCTTCTCCGGTCCGAAGATGAGGAAACCGAAGAACAGGATAATCACTAGCTCCGTGCCACTGATTCCGAACACGAAAACATCCTTTTCTAACAACGTTCGATTTCCCTGCAAGCTCGCTACTTTACCACATGCGGGCCGGAGGAAGCGGTGAGACAACGTGCCTGGCACACTGTCTCATATCGCAGACATTTTATTGATTCTGGCTATCATTTGAGACAGTGTGCCAGGCACGTCTCACTCGCCTGCGAACTCGATGCCCGTTTCGGTGATGACGCCGGTGATGAGCTCGTTAGGGGTGATGTCGAAGGCGGGATTGAAGACGTCGCACTCGCTCGGCGCAATGGGAAGCCATTGATGTCCGTAGGGCATGCAGCGCACCTCGGCCTCGTCACGTTGCTCGATGACGACCTCATCGCCCGTCACGAGCGACTTGTCGAAGGTCGAATGCGGCGCGGCGACAAAGAACGGCACGCTGTGATAGCTCGAGACAACCGCGAGCGGATAGGTTCCGATCTTGTTTGCCACGTCGCCGTTAGCGCACACGCGGTCGGCACCGACGATGACGGCGTCCACGAGCCCCTGGCCCATGATGGATCCGGCCATGTTGTCGCAGATGAGCGTATAGGGTACGCCCGCTTGCTCAAGCTCCCACGCGGTAAGGCGCGATCCCTGCTCGACGGGGCGTGTCTCGTCGACCCAGACCTTCTCGATGTCGCCGTTCTCGAAGGCGTGGTAGATGATTGACGTCGCCGTGCCCCATGCGGCTGTTGCGAGCGCGCCGGCGTTGCAGTGCGTCTCGATGCGCAGGGGACGGCCCAGGCGCTGGGCAAGCGTGGAGATGATGACGGCGCCGTTCTCGCCGATGAGCTTGCATGAGTAGATTTCGTCCTCCATGAGCTGGCATGCCTGCTCTTCGAGGTCCTCGGTGATCTTGTCGACGCTACCACCCTGGTAAGCGGCCATGCGCGCCGGCGCCACGAGTTCGTTGATCGCCCACGCGAGGTTGACCGCCGTCGGACGCACCGCTGCGATTTCGCGGCCGCGTTGCTCGAGCTTGCTCGCGAACACCGTGACGGAGTCGACATCGCTCTTGGGATTGGTCTGGCGCTTTGCTTCGCGAATGACGGGCCATTCGTTCTTGGCCCAGAGCACAAGGGCGAACGCGCCGGCAATGCCGATGGCCGGGGCACCGCGCACGGCAAGCTCCTCGATTGCATCACAGACTTGCTTCGAGGTGAAGCAGTCGATGTACTCGATCGAAAATGGAAGCAGGCGCTGGTCGAGCACCGTCAACCGGGCTGCCGCATCGTCAAGATTTGCCGTGGTCAGCGCACTGGGAACCCATCCCTCGAGCGCCGGCTGCCATTTTAGGGAACGCGGAAGATTCTCTCCCACCATGCCTATCGCACCGCCTTTGATTAAAAACACTTAGGCGGATGATACCACCAAGCGCCCGCACGCGGCGGCTTCACGCCTCACAAGACTTTGGCTATCATGAGCGCATGGATAAGAAACCAAACGCAAAGGCATTGCTGCCCATCGTTGTCTTCCTCGTGCTGTACCTCGGATGCGGCATCTATTTCGAGTACATCGCACCGACCGAGGGGCAGATGGGCTTCTACGTGGTGAGCGTCGTCGTGGCATTCGTCATCGCGCTCATCGTCGCGCTGCTGCAAAACCGCTCGCTCTCCTTTGACGAGAAGATTCACGTCTGCGCGCGTGGCATCGGCGATGATAACATCGTCATCATGCTCTTCATCTTCCTGATGGCCGGCGCCTTCTCGGGCATTGCGAGTGCGGCCGGAGGCGCCGAGAGCACGGCCAACCTCTTTCTCGACATACTCCCTGCCCAAGCGGCCATACCCGGCCTCTTCGTCATCGCCTGCATCATCTCGCTGGCCATGGGCACGAGCGTGGGCACCATCACGGTGCTGACGCCAATCGCGGTCACGGTTGCGCAGAGCGCCGGCTTCAACCTGCCCCTCTGCGTGGGCACCGTTGTGGGTGGCGCGATGTTTGGCGATAACCTCTCCTTCATCTCGGATACCACCATCGCGGCGACCCGCACGCAGGGCGTCAACATGAAGGACAAGTTCTTCAACAACTTCCGCATCGCCTTGCCGGCGGCGCTCATCACGCTCGGCATCCTCATCGTCATGGCACTCATGGCCGGCACGCCGACACTCGACGATTTCGACTACAACATCTGGCAGGCGATTCCGTACTTCGCGGTGCTTATCGCCGCGTTGTGCGGCATCAACGTCTTCGTCGTGCTCGGTGGCGGCATCGTGCTCTTTGCCATCGTGGGCGGCGCGACGGGATCGCTCGACTTCGCGACGGCGTTCTCGGCCATGGGCACGGGAACGGCTGGGATGTTCGAGACGATGATTGTCACGATTCTGGTGGCGTCGATTAGCGCGCTCATGCGCGAGTATGGTGGCTTTGCCTCGGTGCTCGGCTTCATCAAGCGTCACTTCACGGGCAAGCGAGGAGGCGAGCTGGGCTGCGGTCTGCTCACGCTGCTGCTTGACGTTGCCTGCGCGAACAACACGGTCGCCATTGTCGTGGCCGGACCCATCGCCAAGCACATTGGCGAGAAATACGGCATCGAGCCCGTGCGCGTTGCCAGCCTCATCGACATTTTCAGTTGCATCGGCCAGGGTCTCATCCCCTATGGTGCGCAGCTGCTCGTTGCCGCGAGCCTCGCCGGCATCGCAAGCGTCGAGATCATGCCGTTTCTGTTCTACCAGTTCCTGCTGCTCGCCTGCGTACTCATCAGCATCGCCCTCGACCGCAAATGAGACAGCGTGCCGGGCACAGCTGTCTCATTTTTCTCAGGCGCGGCATATTGTATTTCTTCCGATACCTGTCAGGAGTTCGATTTTGCGAACCGAAAGACCTGCAGCTTTTAATGTTCTCAAGCTGGCATCACGCTCAGATTGGGGCAATCGTATGATCGCCCCAAGGGAAACGGGACTAAGGAGCGTCTGGGCGAGCTTCCGAACGTCATCATCGCTAACATAGGGTTTCTCTTCACTGTTCGTAAGCGAACACTCGCTTTCCTGCTTCGCCTCGTGAAAAAGCCGGAAGTTTTCTCTACCTCCGAAGATGTCCAACACAAAATCCACTTCGCATAATGAAGGTAACCCAACATATTCGTGATAGCTTGACCACTTATAGGTTTCCATAGGAGCCAATCCACCCTTTTCAGGATTTTTGTGAATGTAACGCACGACCGTCAGCAGATAGGATTCGTCGTTAATGGGCTCGCTCTTGAACCGATCCTGGAACAAATGTCCGACATGTCCCGTTTTGGCATTGAACCGACGTGCGTAGACACTGCAAACTCTATGCATGCACCTCGACAAGCTCTCTTTATCTCCTCGAACAAGCAAGTGAAAATGGTTTCCCATTAAGCACCACGCGTAGAGATCGAGATGGGCGTCTACTAAGCAACCCTGGAGCTTGTATAGGAAAAACTGACGGTCATTATCATCTTCGAATATCAGTTGCCCTCCGTTTCCTCGCGACATGACATGGTAAATATCCCCGACGCTTTCTTTCCGAAATCTACTCATTTTGTTCTCCTTTCAGGTGCCCGTGCCAGGCACCTTGTCTCACATCATCGCCACTTCCTTTACTTTGTCCTCCTTTTGAGACAGCGTGCCAGGCACGACATTTGCTTCTTCACCAGACGCGGCAGCAGGTGACGGTGCGGACCTCGTGAGCGCCGCCATCGAGGAGCACATGCGTTGCCGCCGAAAGCGTCGCGCCCGTCGTGAAGACGTCGTCGATGAGGATGATGCGTCGCGGCAACGCATCTGCTTCCGGCACTGCATCTGCTGCCAGCGAAAACGAGCCACTGCGATTTGCCAGTCGCTCTCTGCGTCCCAGCTCCCGCTGGTCGCGTGCTCCTTTGCAACTCACGAGCGCATGCACGAGCGCCATCCCCGTGCGCCGCGCGACAATCTCCGCCACGCGCTCCATGTGGTCGAAGCCGCGTCGCAGGAGCGCCTCGGGCGATGCCGGCACGTACACGAGCGCATCCGCCCATTGCGTCCAATCCTGGAGGGGAAGCGACGGGGAGATTTCTCGACTCCGCTCCGCTTCGCTCGAAATGACAGCGGGACGCTCCGCTTCGCTCGAAATGGCAGCGGGAGGCCTTGGGATGTCGGCCCCCAGTGTTCGTCCGCGTATTGCGGCGCACAGCAGCGATGCGATCACCGCATCGAGGCGCAGCTCGTCGCCGTCCTTGTAGGTGCTGATGATTTTCCGCGCCCCGTCTTCGAAGGAAAGCGCCGCTCGCGCCTGCGTGAACGGAAACGCCTCCTCGGGATGCAGCAGCGCCGACTCGCTACCGGGCATGGGGCACTCCGTGCACAACGCGCGCCCAAACGGTGCTCCGCAGCGCGGGCACGCGAGTGCAAGATTGATGAAGGGAAGGGAGGAAGCGCAGCCCTCGCACAAAACGCTGCCGGGCATGTCGCACACGACACAACGCGTGGGGCTAATCGTTTCCAAAATGGAGGTAGCCAGAACCTTATATATATGGTTAAAATCGTGCAACTGAGGCCTTTCCGGCCCCACCCGCTAGTCTCCGCGGGTAATTGTAAGCCATAGCTGTCTTCAAGAACGCAGCAAAAACGAGTGAGTGATGGACAACATGGAACTAATCATTACCGAGAAGAACATCGCGGCCCAACAGATCTCTCGCCTTCTTGCCCAAGGTGGCAAGCCCGAGACGGACAAGGTCTACAACACCCCCGTGTACCGCTTCAATCGCGACGGCCACGAATGCGTCGCCATCGGTCTCAAGGGCCACATCCTCGGCCTCGACTTCCCGCAGGAGCTCATCTACAAGAAGAAGACCGGCTGGGTTGGTCTCGAAGAGGACGGCGAGGTCATCGATGCGCCGGACGTCCCCAAGGAGCTCCCCACCCCACCGTGGAAGTCCAAGCGTCGTCCGTACATCCCCGAGGGCATCAACCTCAAGGGCTGGAAGATCCCGTCGCTGCCCTACCTCACCTACGCGCCCATCGTGAAGCTTCCCGCCGAGAAGGACATCATTCGCTCGCTCAAGAACCTCGCCAAGAAGGCGGACGAGATCGTCATCGCCACCGACTTCGATCGCGAGGGAGAGCTCATCGGCCTCGACGCCATCTCGGTCGTGCGTGAGGTAAACGAGACCGCCCCCATCACGCGCTCTCGCTATTCGGCTTTCGTGAAGAAGGAGATCGAGGAGGCGTTCTCTCCCGCCAAGCTCACGACGCTCGATTACGACCTTGCGCATGCGGGCGAGACGCGCCAGTACATCGACCTCATCTGGGGTGCCGTGCTCACGCGCTACCTCACTTGCGTGAAGTACAGCGGCATCGGCAACACGCGCTCTGCCGGTCGCGTGCAGACCCCGACGCTTGCCCTCGTGGTCGAGCGCGAGAAGGAGCGCGACGCCTTCATCCCCGAGGACTATTGGGTCATCACCGGCAATGCCGCCCCCAAGGGCGATCACGACGAGGCCTTCACCGCGACGCATGCCACTGCGCGCTTCAAGGATAAGGACGAGGCAGATGCCGTCATGGCCCGCATTGCGGGCGCAAACGAGGCGACCGTCGGCACCATCGAGAAGAAGCGCCGCAAGTCCAATCCGCCGGCCCCGTTCAACACCACGTCGCTCATGGCGGCGGCAAGCTCCATCGGCATCAAGCCGGCACGCACCATGCGCATCGCCGAGTCGCTCTACATGAACGGCTACACCTCGTATCCCCGCGTTGACAACACGGTCTACCCCGACAACCTCGACCTGCGCGAGGTCCTCGGCATTCTCGCCAAGGTCCCCGATTTCCGCGAGGGCGCCGAGGAGCTGCTCGCCAAGAACAAGCTCACGGCAACGCGCGGCAAGCAGGAGACGACCGACCACCCGCCCATCTACCCCACGGGCGCGGCCGATCCCGACAAGCTTCGCCCCGAGGAGTGGAAGCTCTACAGCCTCATCTGCCGCCGTTTCATGGCGACGCTGTCCGAAGCCGCGGTTCTCGAGTCCACCAAGGTCACGCTCGATGTCGCGGGCGAGGCATTTACCGCCCGCGGTGACGTGCTCGTCGAGCCGGGATACCGCAGCGTGTATCCGTACGGCCTCAAGAAGGACGAGCAGATGCCGCCTCTCACCGAGGGCCAGACGCTCGACTTCTGGGATGCCGATTGCGCCCACAAGCAGACCGAGCCGCCCGCGCGCTTCTCGTCGGGCAAGCTCGTCCAGGAGATGGAGGCCAAGGGTCTGGGCACCAAGGCCACGCGTCACGATATGATCGAGCGCCTCTACAGCCGCCACTACATCGTGAACGACCCCATCGAGCCCACCCAGCTCGGCATCGCCATCATCGACGCACTCGAGAAGTTCGCCGAGCCCATCACCACTCCCAACATGACCGCCGAGCTCGAAGGCGAGATGACGCAGGTTGCCGATGGCAAGCGCCAGCGCGACGAGGTCGTGCTGCACTCGCGCGAGCTGCTCGGCGGCATCATCGAGGCCCTCATTCCCGAGAAGGACGCCATTGCGGACATGATCAGCGACGCCGTCACGGCCGACAGCCGCGTCGGTGCGTGCCCCAAGTGCGGTGGCGACCTCTGCGTGAAGACGTCGGCCAAGACCCGCGCGAGCTTCGTGGGCTGCAACAACTGGCCCGATTGCGACGTGACCTATCCGCTGCCCCAGGGCCGCTACGAGGCACTTGAGGAGCCATGCCCCACCTGCGGAGGCCCGCAGATCAAGGTCACGCCCTTCAGGCAGAAGGCGTACAACCACTGCCTCGACCCCGAGTGCCCCACCAACAAGATGGAGGAGATCGTCGTCGGCACCTGCGAGGTCTGCAAGGAAGCAGGCCGCGAGGGCAAGCTCATCGCGCAGAAGAACCCGCGCACGCTCAAGCGCTTCATCCGCTGCGAGAACTTCGAGCAATGCGACGTGAGTTATCCGCTGCCCCAGCGCGGCGACATCACCGCGACGGGCGAGGTGTGCGACGAGTGCGGTGCCCCCGAGGTCATCGTCTCGACGGCTCGTGGCCCATGGCGCATCTGCGTGAACATGAACTGCCCCAAGCGCGAGAAGGAGAAGGCCGAAAAGGCCAAGAAGTCGAGCGGTGGGGCCAAGAAGAAGTCCACGGCAAAGAAAAAGACCGCGGCCAAGAAGTAGACGGAGCATCGTATCCGCATGGATAGCAAACCTGATAGTACCGAGGGCATCTTCCTCACGCTCGAAGGCGACGATGGCGTCGGCAAGTCGACCCAGGCCGACCTTCTTGCCAAATGGCTCGAGGAGCAGGGCCGCACGGTCCTGCGTGTGCATGAGCCAGGCGGCACGCGTCTGGGCGAGAAGATCCGCGCGCTCCTCCTCGACAAGGACGACGACGCGATGGTGCCGCTTGCCGAGCTCCTGCTTTTCGAGGCGGCTCGCGCCCAGGTGATGAGCGAGGTCATCGAGCCGGCACTTGCCGCGGGCAGCATCGTCGTCTGCGATCGCTTCACCGATTCCACGCTCGCCTACCAGGGTTACGGTCGCGAGCTCGGCGCCGAGC
>JABLTO010036284.1_pt1 | contig 22061 bp, 14 predicted proteins | sample 7160091 | NCBI WGS metagenome assembly JABLTO01 (sample SAMN14651225, study PRJNA627086) | human gut metagenome | isolation source: feces | host: Homo sapiens
GTAAAACCAACAGTCCAGAGAAAAATCCTCTGGATGAAAAAACAACCTATTACATCAGTGGAGGTCGTTCGTCGTTGAGCCGGTTTTCAAAAAGGAAAGCCCGGACACCCAGGGCAGTGTTCTCCTTCGCCTGATGAAGTCCGAGAGTGAAAAGCTGTAAACAGCTTTTAAACCCGGCTGACAGAGGCAGCGAATGGCGGTATAATGAAGTGTATTTGCTATTCGACTGCCCCGAAGGAAGGAGGACTTATGAAACAGTCAAATAACAAAAAATCCCGTGACGTGACCGCCTTTCTCTATGAAAGACTTTCCCGTGACGATAATCTTGAAGGCGAAAGCCACAGTATCGGCAATCAGAAAGAAATGCTTACACGCTATGTCCGGGAACAAGGCTGGAACCTCGTTTCCACCTATGTGGACGACGGCGTGAGCGGAACCACCTTTGACCGTCCGGGCTGAATGAAATGATTTCGGACGCACGCAAAGGGAAAATCAATTTAATCGTAGTCAAGGATTTAAGCCGCTTCGGGCGTGACTACATTGAAACGGGCAAATATATTGACGTCATTTTCCCCTCTGGGGGGCCGCTTCATTGCCCTGAATGATGGCGTTGACACCATTCACAAGGACAATGAAATGATTATGATTTTCAAAAATGTGATGAAGGACATTGGTTATTCAGGAAAGGGGTTCTAGAAATTCTACTTTTTTCGAGCCACCACGCCCGAAGTATGTCGAAGCCTACCCTTAACAACCAACGTTCAATGAGTGGTACGCCCGCGACATCAGCAAAAAGCGGCGTATCAGCAACAAGATCAAGGGGAATGCAGGCGAGCCGATGGGCCAGCCTCCCTACGGTTACATCAAAGACCCTGACAATCCGAAACGCTGGATCGTGGAGGACGAAGCCGCCCAGGTGGTTCGGCGGATTTACAGTATGACCCTGGAGGGCTACGGGACAGAGCAGATCGCCACGCAACTTGAAAGGGATGAAATCCTCACCCCACGCGCCTATTGGCTGAAAAAGGGAATCAAGCGCCCAGGAAAGGGAAAGCAGCAGCCCGCTACCAAGTGGAACAGTTCCACCGTGACCAAAATCCTGTCTTTGCAGGAGTATTGCGGTGACATTCTCAACTTCAAGACCTACTCCAAATCCTACAAGAACAAAAAGAGGTTGGAGAATGACCGTGAGAATTGGGTCATCTTCAAGGATGTCCACGAGCCGATCATTGAGTGGTCCGTCTTTGAGCAGGTGCAGCAGAAGCGGAGTAAAATCCGCAAGCGCCGCACCAACGACGGCGAGCACAATATGTTTTCCGGCCTGCTGGTCTGTGCTGACTGCGGCAGCAATCTTCACTTCCATTTCAATCAAGGAAACCCGGAGATCAAGTATTTCAACTGCTCCAATTACAAGGGCAACCGTGGGAGTTGTACTTCCACCCACTATATCCGAGTGGATTTTCTGGAACAGGTGGTGCTTGTTGAAATCCGGCGCTTGACGAAGTTTGCCAGTTTCTATGAGGACGAATTTCTGAAAGCGGTGATCGGGCACTCCCAGCAAGCGGCGGAGACTGAGCGCAAGCTGAAGGAGAAGGAATTGAAAGTCCTGATTGCCCGTGACGAGGAACTGGATGGGGTGTTTGAACGCATCTATGAGGACAATGTTTCCGGCAAGCTCTCCGATGACCGTTTTGCAAAAATGTCCAGGCGGTATGAGGACGAGCAAAGGGAACTGGCGGAGAAAATCAAAAAGCTCCGCTCCGAAATCGAGAAGCAGAGCAGTCAGGCCATGACCACGGATATGTTCATCTCTTTGGTACAAAAATATACCCGCGCACGCAAGCTTACGCCCCGGATGCTCAATGAGTTGGTTGAGAAGATCGAGGTTTACCATGCGGAGAAAATTGACAGTGTGTGGGAGCAGCGGCTTCGCATCCATTATAACTGCGTGGGAGAAATCACAATCCCCAAAATGCTGCTCCTGCCAATCCCTGATGTGACCGTCAATACCCGAAAGGGGGTATTCGTCAACTACACCCCAGCAGAAATCGCCGGATGAAAACAACAAAAAAAGACGGGTGTTCTTACAGCTTTTCAAATGCTATAAGAACACTCGTCATGGTGCGGGTAACAGGACTTGAACCTGCACAGCCTTGCGACCATTAGAACCTGAATCTAACGCGTCTGCCAATTCCGCCATACCCGCATATCACATTTTTTAAATGGCGGTTTGTGTCAACGTATGCGATTATATCATCCATTACAGGGAATGTCAATGATTTTTTTGAAAAAAGTTTTTTTGCTTTTTCAAAAAAGTGCTTTGCTTTTTGGAAAAAATGTGATATACTAAACCGTACCATTTCATATGCGCCTGTAGCTCAGTGGATAGAGCACCGGCCTCCGGAGCCGGGTGCGTAGGTTCGATTCCTATCAGGCGTACCAAAATCGCGGCATGTAAGTTTCTGCAAGCAGAGACCTATATACCGCGATTTTTTATAGAGAGTTTTGTCCTTTTTTGACATTGGTTTTTCCACTTGCACGCTGAAAACCTTCTGTTACCCCCGATGGGAAAAGCGGACAAGGCATTCGGCTGACCGCTGGATAACAGGTTTTAAAGTGTTCAGGAATCCTTAAAAGACCAGTCGTTTTGACGGGGCTTTTATCATGTTTTCTCTTAAAAATCCTTGCTTTTGTGCTCTTTTGGTGTTTGGTAGGACGGCGGTTTTAATATCTGGATCGCCGCATGAACCGTCAAAACAGGCTGAGCTGTTCCGCCTGCACCGGACGAGCAGCGGCTTTTTCCCGCAAGATTTCGGCGGCAGGCAAATCAGACAAAAAAACAGAAGGCTTGCCGGGAACAGTCAGAATCAATTCTTCCCGGGCGCGGGTAATCCCGACGAAAAACAGCCGGCGCTCCTCTTGCAAATCAGATTTTCCCTTGGAAGGTTCCAACGGAATGCTCCCTTCCTTGACGCCGCACAAAAAGACAACGGGAAACTCCAGTCCTTTGGCGGCGTGCAGTGTCATCACACGCACAGCGCCGGAAGCGTACGTCTTTCCCGCCGCCCGGCGAAGATCTCCCTCCCGTCCCAGCAGCAGAGCTTGATGGAAAGAAGCCATGTCATCCCAAAATACCGCGGCGTTTTGCAACTTTTCCATGGAGGATGAAATGGGACTTTCTCCCTGCCAGCGTTCCAACAGGCGGCGAGGTTTTTCCTTTGACACCAGAGGCAGAAAGTCTTGCGCTGTGTCCCAGCAGGGAATAAGGTTCGGATAGGCTGACGTATCGGCCCGCAGCATGTCGATGTCTCTTATTTTTGCCCGGCGAACCGCTTGAATCGCCTGCTGTACGACATCGGCGGGGCAGTGCCAGATCAAACGAAGCGCATTTTCTAAAGCCAATGTGTCCTGCTCATGCAGCAGCCATCCGAAAAAGCCCAGCGTTCCGCGTACTTCATCGTCGGCAAGATAATCCTCCCGCCCGGCGACCACGCAGGGGATGCTATCGTGCCGCAGACATTTTTCCACCAGCTGTGCCTGTCGGTGGGTGCGGCAGAGAACGGCAATCTCCGAAAAGGAACGCACCGTATCCTGCCGGTCGTCGCGATGTGCCTCCAGCATGCCAAGGCCGCCGGTCATCTGGGCGATTTCCCGTGCAATGGCAATGCCCTCGGCAAAATCTCCCGCTGTTTCCATCAAGCGAACCGGTTTCCCGGCAGGGCGGTTGGGCAGCAGGGTACGGACAGGCCCCGGGTTAGGCGCGATGGCGCATAGTGCCGTGGACAAAATCTGAGGAGTACTGCGGTAATTTTGTACCAGCCGGATTTCCCGAAGGTCAGGCAAATCTTTTTTCAGTCGGGCAAAACAGTCGGAGTCGGCACCTCGAAAGCCGTAGATTGCCTGATCCGGATCCCCGATGACAAATAGCCCCTGCCCGCCACGGTTCCAATGGCGGATCAGACGGTACTGCAGGTCGTTGATATCCTGAAATTCGTCCACCAGCAGATGAGAAAAATGCCGTCCGTAGCCGACCTCGCTTTCCAGTGCGCGCAAAAGTAGGTCGTCGAAGTCCAGAGCTCCTTTTTGTTCTAAGAGCACTTCATAGTCTGAAAACGCGCCTTCTTCCAGCAGAGAAGTATCCGGCTCTCCGCCGTTTTTGATCCGAGAAATCTCCTGCAAAAAACGGAGGGGAGACAGGGACAACCCCCGGCTTTGTATGATTTGAGAAGCCAACTGCACCGCGTCCGGCCCGCCGATAAGAGAGACCTGTCCCAGCAATGCCAGGCAGATGGAGTGAAAGGTACCAATGGTCATGCCGCGTACCGCCCGTTTTCCTCCCAGCCTCTGCTCCAACCGCCCGCGCATTTCGGCGGCAGCTTGGTTGGTAAAAGTTACAGCAGTGATCTGGGAGGGCTTTATGCCCCGCTCTTCCACCAGATAGGCAATGCGGGAAACCAGCGTTTTGGTTTTTCCGGTACCCGGTCCGGCGATTACCGCCACAATGGGTTCCTCTGCGCATACGGCTGCTTGCTGCTGCGGGTTCAGCTTTTCTTCTTGAGGGCGAGCCTCTTCTTTTCGCGCCGCAGCGGTCGGCATTTTCTGCGGTTTCGGCGGGAAAGGGTCCGCCGGAGCAGTCGGACCGGAAACCCCGAACAAAGAGGTCTGTCCCTCCAGCGCTTGAATTTCCGAAGGGCTTAGCAGCAGGATTTGTCCGTATTCTCCGTCGTAACCGGGAATTCGCCGAACCTGTCCGTTCCGGAGACGGCGGATGCCTTCTGCTACGCAGGGGCCTGCCGCCCGGTGGATTTCTTCCAGTGGTGCCTGGCGCAGAATGTAAAATTCCGGCCCCAGATCGGCCAGCAGGGACTCATACTGCTGACCGACTTTTTTTCCGGCGGCAGGCCGCCCGGTGGAGGCGGCGATGACTTCCGGTAATGGGGCAAGACTTTCAAACGGTTTAGCTCCCTGGGGCTGAGAGCCCTCCGGCCGGTCGGCCAGTTCTTCCACCCGATGCTGTACGCCGATGGTGATTTTTTTGCCGCAGACTGGGCAGCGGCCGCCGTAGGCGGCGGTCTGTGCCGGCGTCAGGCGGCATCCGCAGGAACGATGCCCATCTAAATGGTACTTCCCCTCCTCCGGAAAAAATTCTACCGTTCCGGCAAAGCCTTTGCCGGTTTGAAGGGCTTTGGCCAGCGCTGGGTAGGAGAGATCCGTGTCCAACAGATTGGCTTCCCGCCCCAGCTTGGCGGGGGAGTGCGCATCGGAGTTGGAAACCAGGGTGAAGCGGTCCAGAGCCGACACCCGCCAGTTCATAGGGGGGTCGGAGGAAAGGCCGGTTTCCACCGCGTGGATGTATCCGGACAGGTCGCCAAAACATTCTTCCACCGTGTCAAAGCCGGAAAAAGCCCCGAACATGGAGAAATGCGGCGTCCAGATATGGGCGGGGATAAATACCGCCTGAGGGCAGGCATCCAGCGTAATTTCCAGCAAATCCCGGCTGTCCAGCCCAAGGATGGGACGCCCATCCGAATGGATATTGCCGATGGCTTCCAGCCGGTGGGCGAGGGCTTGGGCATCCTCCAGAGAGGGCAGCAGAATTACATTGTGAACCTTGCGGGTTCGGCCGCCTTTTTTGTAGATGGAACTGATTTCCCCGGACAGAACAAACCGCGGTGCGGCCGCTGTCTGGCAGAAAGAATCCGGCAGACGTGCATCGTCCCGCAGGCGATACAGCCCGTCTTCGGCAGGAATCAGCTTTTCTGCCAGTTCGGCTCGCCAAGCGGGATGGGTAAAGTCCCCAGTACCCAAAAACTGAATGCCTTTTCGCCGTGCCCAAAAATCCAGATGGGCGGTGTCGCAATCTCGGCTGGTGGCCCGGGAGTATTTGGAATGGATGTGCAGATCCGCAATATACAAAACATTGTCCTCCCTGGTGTAAATTTACTTTTATTATAACGCACAAGGAGAAAAAAACCAATGCTGCGCAGGGGAGAGGTGGAAAATGGGGGCAAAAACCGAGAAAAAATAAGATTTTTCTGCGCAAAAGGGGGCCTTTTTCCGCTTTTTTCTACTAAAAAACCTCTTTTGTGACGAGCTTTTGACGGGAGTTTTACAGGAAGGTGATGGAGCAGTTTACATGTGCCGGGTAAAATGAAAGCTGTGGAAACACGAAAAGTAAATTTTGGAGGAACGAAGATGAAAAAAATGTGTGCACTTGTGCTGGCATTGATGCTGTGCTGCGGATTGTTCGCAGGCTGCCAGCAAACGCCCGTTGCGTCATCCGCTGCAACAGATGCGGTTTCTCAGACGCAGCAGAAACCTGCCGTGGAAAAACAGCTCAAATATGTATTTCTGTTCATCGGAGACGGTATGAGCTACCCTCAGTTTCAGGCTGCAGCAGACTATCTGGGCGCGCTAGCCGAGGACGGAGACGGGATTCTGAACGGTTCTCAGGCGCTGAACTTTATGCAGTTCCCGGTAGCCGGATCCGCTAATACCTACGACTCCACCAGTTTCTGTCCGGACTCTGCTTCTACCGCCACCTCAATCTCTACCGGACACAAAACGCACAGCGGCGTCATCAATATGGATGAGAGCAAGACCGTGTCTTACAAAACCATCGCCGAGCAACTGAAAGCCCAGAAAAATTTTAAAATCGGCATTGTCTCCAGTGTTAATCTCAATCATGCAACGCCGGCTGCTTTTTATGCACATCAGGCCAGCCGCAGCAGCTATTATGAAATCAGCCAGGAGCTGATTGCCAGCGGGTTCGATTATTTTGGCGGTGGCGCGCTGTTGCAGCCCACCGGCAAAGAGAAGGACAAAACCGATATTTACCAACTGGCGGAAGAAGGGGGCTACAAGGTCATCAAGACGCAGGCTGAGGCAGAAGCCCTTACTGCCGCTGACGGCAAGGCCATTGTAGTGGCCGAAACGCTGGCAGACAGTGACGCCATGAGCTATGCCAACGACCGGGACCAGGGGGAATGGGCACTGGCCGATTATGTGAAAAAGGGCATTGAGGTGCTGGACAACGACACTGGATTTTTCATGATGGTAGAAGGCGGAAAGATCGACTGGGCCTGTCATGCCAACGATGCCGGATCCACCATTGCCGACACAGTGGCTTTGGCTGACGCAGTGGATGAGGCGTTGAAATTTTACGAACAGCACCCCGATGAAACGCTGATTCTTGTAACCGGAGACCACGAGACCGGCGGCCTGACCATTGGATACGCCGGTACCGATTACGACACGTATCTGGACAACCTGGAAAACCAGAAGATTTCTTACGCCAAATATGACAGTGATTATGTGACCAAATACGTGGAAGAGAATACCTCTTTCGAGACCGTGATGCAGGATGTCAAGGCGCTTTTTGGTCTGATGGCTCCCAATGACCCGGAGGCGACGGAGGATTCCAAGCTGGTGCTGACTGATTATGAATACGGCCTGCTGGAAGCAGCTTACCAGAAAACCATGAATCCCAGCGATACGGAGCCGACACAGGAAGAATATGTCCTCTATGGCACCTATGAACCCCTTTCTGTGACCATCACTCATCTGCTCAACAATAAATCCGGCATTCACTTTTCCTCCTACGCTCATACCGGTTTGCCGGTGGCGGTTTTTGCCCAGGGAGAGGGTAGCGGCATGTTTGAAGGATATTACGACAATACACAGATTTATCACAAGCTGGCCGGACTGCTTCAGATTTCTCAATAATAAAAAAAGCGGCCAAAGGCTGCGGAGGAGCGCCGCTTCGCCGCAGCCTTTCGGCGTTTGGAGGAAACCATGTTTGCATCCATATCCAAAGAGAAAAAGTTATATTATCTTCCGGTGGTGATCTGCTTGCTCTGCGTTGTGCTGCTGGCTTTTCTGCCCACCGGATATGAGGACGCGGTGATTTTTACGGAGGCCGACCACTGCACTGCCAGGGTGATTGCCTGCGACAATCAGGCCATTATTGACACCGGGCTGGTTCGTTCTGGAGAGCAGATCTGCACCATTCGTTTATTAGACGGGTCTTTCAAAGGGCAGGTGACCAGCGGGGTCAACATGCTCAACGGCTCGTTGGAGCAGGATAAGGTGTTTCAGGAAGGGGACAAGGCGTTGGTGCTGGTCAACCAAAAAGATGGAAAAATTTTATCGGTAAGCATGATTGACCATTACCGGCTGGGCGGGGAGCTTTTGCTGGCCGGCCTTTTTACCGTTCTGCTGTTGGCCTTTGCCGGACGTACGGGCTTGCGGGCAGTGCTTTCTTTTGTGCTGACCGTCTTGATGATTTGGAAGATACTGATCCCTTTTTATCTCAGAGGAGCCAATCCGGTGTGGATCGGCCTGGGCGTTACGCTTTTGCTGACGGTGCTGATTATTGCACTGGTCTACGGGTTCAGCCGACGGGCGGCCTGCGCCACTGCGGGAGCGGGATTGGGAATCGCGGTTACCTGTGTGCTGGGTATTTTATTCACCGACCTGTTTCGCATTCACGGCGCGGTGATGAGTTATTCAGAAAGTCTTTTATACAGTGGTTATCAGGATCTGAATCTGACGCAGATTTTTATGGCCAGTATTTTCATTGGCGCTTCCGGTGCGGTGATGGATTTGGCGGTGGACATCACTTCGGCGGTCAATGAGGTGGTGGAAAAACGCCCGGACATCGGCTGGCGGGAAGCGGTCCAATCCGGATTCCACGTAGGCCGGGCGGCGATGGGAACAATGACCACCACTCTTTTGTTTGCCTATTCCGGAGGGTACATTGCTCTTTTAATGGTTTTTATGGCACAGGGAACGCCGCTGTATAACATCTTTAATTATAAATATGTTTCCGCCGAAATTTTGCATACGGTCATCGGCAGTTTTGGCCTTTGCACCGTAGCCCCTTTTACCGCCCTGACCAGCGGAATCCTGCTAACCTGCAAGCCGAAAAAAGCAGAAAAACAACAAGCGGGGTAAAAAACTTTTTGCAGAAAGCACTATAAAACAATGAAAGCAGGACATGTTATACCGAGGAAGGAAGTTTGCCGGAGGGCGGATTTTTTTCCTTTGCAGAAACGGTGCCGGACAGAAACAGGGAGGCTTTGGCACAGGCTGGTCCGATGATTTCATACAAAAGGCCGGAGGAAAGAATAATAGTCGAAAGCAGCGTTCCTGTTTCACCGGGGAGCAGGCGCTGGCCCAAAGCCGCCAGACCGATGGAGACTCCGGCTTGGGGGATCAGGGCCAGGCCAAGAAAATTCCGGGCTTTTCTCTCTGTTTTGGTAATGAGGCAACCCGCATAAGCCCCAAGATATTTTCCTCCGATCCGGATCAAGAAATAGGCGATGCCGGCCGCACCGGCTGTTAGCAGTGAGGGGAGATTCAGACGGGCTCCGGCCAGGACAAAAAAGATCAGCAATATCGGAGAGATAAAACGGTTGGCCTGGTCGAATAGGCTTTGACTGCCGCCGATATTGATATAACAGGCTCCCAATATCATACAGGAAAGCAGTGGCGAGATATCCATAGCTGCGCATATGCCGGTCAACATTAGGATGATTGCAATGGTCAGCGCCAAACGGTGCTGGACGGAACGGTCGGTATCTACTGCACGGTGCAGAACAAAGCCGAACAAAAAGCCTAACAGCAGAGCCAAAAGATTAAAAAGAACTGGTTTTAAGATCAGTCCGGCGCTGACTACCCCGGCGTTGGAAGCCTGCACATAGGCGGCGCAGATGCTGAAGGCAATCAGGGCAACAGCATCGTCCAATGCGACGATTTGTAAGATCAGGTTTACAAAAGGGCCTTTCGCGTCGTACTGCTGAATGGTCATAATGGTGGAGGCAGGTGCAGTGGCACACCCGATGGCGCCTAGAAGAAGAGAAAAGGGCAGGGAAAAGTGAAACAGAAAGTACATGGGCGCAGTGACCAGAACTGCAGCCGACAGAGATTCCCAAAGAGTGATGGCAACGATCTTGTGTCCGCTTTGCCGCAGGGTAACAGTCTTAAAATACTGGCCGACACCAAAAGCAATAAAGGCCAGCGCAATGTCATTTACAAAATCCATGCGGGCGATGGCGTCGGTATCGACCAGGCCTAGGATATGCGGGCCGATGGCAACGCCGGCCAGAATATATCCAGTGACATGAGGCAGATGGAGAAGTTTGGTCAGACGAGTCATAAAAAATCCGGCGAACAGCATGACTGCGAGCATGAGAATAATCTTGGGGGAATGGGACAGATTCGTACTGAATTTCAGAAAAGAGAACATGATAAAGCACCTCCGCAAAACGTAGGACTTGATTATAATAGCAGAAAATGATAATATCAAATTATAATTTTATTTGATATTATAAATTTTTGTTATATTGAAGGTGCTGTTATGCTTGACTCCAAAATCATTACACTACTAAAACTGGAAAAAGCCGGGAGCTATACCAAGGCAGCCCACGAACTGCATTTGACACAGCCTGCCATTTCCCGACACATTCGGCTGTTGGAAGAGGAGCTGGGAATCAAAATTTTTCAGCATGGAACGAAAAAACTTCTGCCAACCCGCGAAGGGAAGATCCTTTTGCGTTATGCACATCGGCTGATGGCCATATCCCAAAAGGCGGTACAGGCCATTGAGGATGAACGCCGCCACGCAAGGCATCTGGTAATCGGTATTACCCAGACGGCCAGCGAAAATATGATCCCCCAGGTTATCGCCCAATACTGCAATGAAAATCCGGATACGCACATAACGTTAATTACGGATACGATAAATAATCTTTATAAGTATCTGGAACTTTTTGAGGTGGACATTGCTGTGACGGAAGGGGCGCCGCCGGAGGGGGTCTCCTATCAATCGGTGCTGCTGGATACGGATTATCTTTGCCTGATTGTTTCGCCGCAGCATCCCTTTGCCGAGCGGCAAAGCGTTCAACTGCAGGAACTGAAAAGCGAGAGGATGATTCTGCGGCCAGCGGGAGCGGGTACCCGAAATCTGTTTGAAAACGGTTTAGAACGACATTTGGAATCTATCCGCAATTTCAACGTGATTATGGAGGTGGACAATATCGCCATGATTAAAGACTTAGTGGCGTTGGATTTGGGCGTTTCGGTAGTGGCGCGCAGTGCCTCGATTCAGGACGCAAGAAAGGGCAGGCTGGCAATTGTGCCTATTGAAAATGTATCGCTGGTACGGGAAATCCGAATGGTGTATCACCGGGATTTTGCACATCTGCAGGTGCTGGAGGATTTAAAGCGGATTTATGATTCGTTATATTGACCGCATAGAATCGTGAAACAAGGAAAACGTTTACTTTCTTAAAAATATTTTTTTTTAAAAATCGACACAAAATAATGGATACAACAGCAAGATTTTGCAGATAAAAATTATGTATACAACAGTATAATGGGATTATCGACCAAGCAGGGTAGTGCTGATTTGTAGAAAATGACGGGTCCTTTCTGGCCCCCTTGGTTTCATATTTTGCAGATAAAGGCAAAACCGCGTCGGATGTTTTTCTATACTTTTGAAAATCACTGCGCAACGTTTTACTTCGTCCGTTTTTTGCGGACAGTCTTTCCAACACTGTACAAATATTTGGATTTTTCTTTTTCCGCACTGTGTTTTGTTCTTTATTGATATACCTTCCGCTGATAGCAAGGCGGCGGCGGGTCCGGCGGCCTGTGGTTAAGGGCCGTTTGGTTAGAATTATCTATTAGGAGGAGAACTATGAAAAAAACCATTGCTCTGGTGCTGGCTGCAATGATGCTGATGACATTGTTGCTCAGCGGCTGTGGTGATTCCACGGAAAGCTCGAAAGTTTCCACCGGCGCCACCACTGGGGACACTGCGAATGTGGATCCCAATAACCCCTATGCAAACTTGGATACTTCCAAAGAAGTAAATCTGATCATGTACTCTGTTGCTGATGAACCTCTGGACATGGCGGAAATTCTGAAGATGGCCAACGAGCGGATTAAAACTGCGTTGAACGCTACTCTGGAAATGTACTTTATTCCCTCTGCTGAGTTCAATGTAAAATATCCGTTGGTTCTGGCCGGCGGCGATCAGCTGGATCTGATCTATACCGGTAACTACAGAGACTACCGCAACTATGTGGAGAAAGCTTCCTTTATGGAACTGACTCCCGAATTCCTGCAGACCAACATGCCTCAGACTTGGGCAACTCTGCCGGAATCCGCTTGGGAAGAGACTTATGTAGACGGCAAAATCTACATGGTTCCCCGTAATACTGCGGAAATTTTCCCGGATCGCGGCCCGTTCGTCAACATGGACATTGCTGAGAAATATGGCTTTACCGCAGACGACATCAAAACTTATGATGACTTCAAAAAACTGCTGCTGGCCATCGGCGATAAAGAGTCTGGCAACGGCATGTATGCATACTATCAGTCCTCTACTTCCAACTTCCAGGAACTGGGATGGAGATACCGTTTTAACCTGATCAACAACCAGGCTTCTGACTATGTGTACTACTGCCAGCTGGATGATCCGACCTTTGAGAAACCTTTCTTCCTGTATACTTCTGAATACTGGAAGACCTACATTCAGGATATGGCCGAGTTCGCGGCTGCTGGTTGCTGGCCGTCTGACTCCATCTCCAACACCAACTCTATCGTCACTCTGTTTGAGAACGGCCAGTCCGCTACTTCCCGCGGTAACTATTACAATGGTATCACCATGATCCAGGGCTACCGTGACAAGGGCATGAATGTTGAACTGTTCGACATTTTCCCCGAGGGTTACCGTCCTCTGCGTGACTCCTTCCTGGGTGACGGCTATGCCATCCCGGCATTCTGCACCCAGCCCGAGAGAGCTGCTCAGGTTCTGGACTACATCAAATGTGATAAAGAGACCAACTTCCTGCTGGCTGGTGGTGTAGAAGGCCGTCATTACGTCTATGATGAGGCGACCAACAGCGTATCTCCCGGTCCGGAAGCCGGCGAGTATGAGTTTGATGGCTGGGCTTGGGGTATCCGTCACGTTGACTTCCCGTTCCCGTCCACCGACGATGCAAGAATCAACGCTGCCAACGAGCATTTGAAAAATTCTCAGATCAAAGACGAAGAGTGGCCTTACTGGGGCTTCCAGTTCAGCCCGACTCCCGTTTCTGCTGAGTGGGCAGTTATCTCTGCTCTGATCACCGAGTATCAGCCCTCTTTCGATCTGGGTATGTTCGGCGACAAGACGATGGAAACTTACGACGAATTCGTAAAACAGCTGCAGGATGCTGGCCTGGAAAAATACATGGAAGAGTGGAACCGTCAGAGAGACGAGTTCCTGGCCAACAAAGCGGCTTAATTTCCTTCCTTAACCTTGCTGCAAAGAGGACCTGTCAAACAGGTCCTCTTTTTGTGTTTATTTGTATAAAAAAGGGAAAGACCATAATAATATATCAAATCACAAAATAATATAGATTTATTCTGATATTTGACAATTATAATGGATATATGCACAAATACTAAGAACTTGTTATGTGAGACATGACCAAATCAGTGCGAAGAAGTGATGACTCTCCGCAGATGAAGGGGATGGTTATATCAAAAGGAACAAAGACTTAGGATGGGTGCAGGATGATGCCCCCAAACAGACCGAACTGCATGTTTTACTCACGTACTATTGTTTCAGCATGCAGGGTGATCCTGCAGTTTCAGCACAATATTTCTCCATTTTTTCACAGCGGTGATTTTAAGTTTCGGGGCGGTTCTCCGATAGCCGGGGGACAGGCCGACGGTTACGGTTAGACCGGCGGCTCAGCTGATTCAAATTTTCTATTAGGAGAGGACGACATGAAAAGAACAATCGCACTGGTTCTGGCTGCGATGATGTTGTTGTCGGTACTGCTCAGCGGATGTGGAGACAACTCCACAAGCTCTGCGGTATCCAGCGGCAGCAGCGTGGCCACCGGAGATGCCGCGAATGCGGACCCGGACAATCCTTATGCAAATCTTGATCTGTCCAAAACGGAAAATATCGTCACCTATGTGGTTGGCTCTGAGCCCAACGCCATTGCGGAAGTAATGGCGCAGGTGAACGAAAAAACCAAGGCGGCGATCAACACCACGATGGAGATGTACTTTATCCCCACCTCTGAATTGACCACCAAGTATCCGCTGGTCATGGCGGGCGGCGACGAAATCGACCTGGTTTACACTGCAAATCATGCATATTACCGTGAGCAGGTGGACAAAGGCGGTTTCCGCGAGTTGGATATGGACTTTATCCAGACCTATCTGCCCCAGACTTATGGGGTTCTGCCGGAATCTGCTTGGGAGGAAACCTATATCAACGGCAAAATCTACATGGTTCCCCGCAACACCGCTTCTATTTTCCCGGATCGTGGACCGATTATTGATATGGATGTTGCAGAGAAATATGGCTACACTGCCGACAGTTTTCACACCTGGGATGATTTTGACAAATTCCTGATGGCGGTTGGCACCAATGAGGTGTCCAACGGCAAGTATGCATTTAATGCTTCTTCTGTTGCTAACATGTATGATATCGGTTTGATTTACCGTTTCAATCTGATTAACAATCAGGCATCTGATTACATGTATTACAGCCAGCTGGATGATCCGACTTTTGAAAAACCCTTCTTCCTGCATACTTCTGAGCAGTACAAAACTTACGTGATGGACATGGCAAAATACGCGCAGGCAGGCATTTGGCCTTCTGATGCGATTTCCAATACCAACGGCATCACCGCAATGTTCCGGAATGGTCAGACCGTTACCGGCTACAACAACTACTATAATGGAATCAACACGCTTCAGGGATTCAAGGAGCAGGGCATTAACGCAGAAATGGTAGATATCTTCCCCGAGGGCTACCGTGCGCTGCGTGACTCCTACATCGGCGACGGGATGGCGATCCCCTCTTTCTGCTCCAAACCGGAAAGAGCGGCAGTTCTGCTGGACTTCATCAAAAATGATTTTGAGACCTATATGCTGCTGGCTGGCGGTATTGAAGGCAGACACTACGTTTATGACGAGGCAGCTAACACAGTTGAACCCGGTCCGGAAGCGACTGACTACCAGTTTGATGGTTGGGCTTGGGGCATTCGGCACCAGAACTTCCCGTGGCCTAAGACGGATGACGAATATATCAACGCGACCAACGAAAAGCTGAAAGCCAATCAGATCAAGGATGAAGAGTGGCCTTATTGGGGATTTAATTTTGACTACAACCCGGTCAGCGCAGAATGGGCTGTGATTTCCGCGTTGGTAACGGAGTATGGCACGTCCTTTAATCTGGGTATGTTCGGCGACGAAACGGAAAAAAATTACGAGGAATTTGTCGCGAAATTGAAAGAAGGCGGGTTGGAGAAATATATGGAAGAGTGGAACCGCCAGAGAGACGAATTTTTAGCCAACAAATAGACAAAAAGAATGAAAGAATAAAAAGGCTCCGGTTTTAACCGGAGCCTTTTTTGCATATCTATTGAACAAAGGGCTTATGAGTAAAAATGATATAAAATAATAAAAATAATGAAAAATAATAGTAAATATAGATAAATAAAACAAAATAATGATATAAATAACAATATAATGTAGAGCTAATGACGCAAAAAGCTATTATAATGAGCATATACCACAGAATAACAAAATGTTATTTACAATAATATTACAATTTTGCCATAAAAGTACCAAATGTTCTCAGGCAACAGTCTTTTTACTGCCTTTCAGGTCCGTTCTGCTGGTTGGAATTGGACAGCTTTGGACAGATTCACAACCTGTCTCCCATATCTTTCTAGGTTGCCTGAGAAATTTGTACTTTATGATAAGTGCTTCGCGAACGGAAAGCGGAACACACCGGCAAAACCGGTAAAAAGAATCGAGGAGGATACACATGAAAAAACTGGCATTTCTGATGGCGGTTATGATGATGTTCACCCTGCTTCTGGCTGGCTGTAACAACACCACAACCTCCAGCGCACCGGAGAGCAAGCCTGCCGAAAGCAGTAGTGCTGAGGGCGGCGAACCTTCTAACAGTGACGATCCTTATGCGAACATTGATCTGAGCAAAGAAGAGACCGTTGTTATGTATGTAACGGCGACCGAGCCCAACGCAATCAAAGAAGTAATGGAAGCTGCGAATGAGAAAATCAAAGCGGCGATCAATACTACCATTGATCTGTACTTCATTCCTTCTTCTGAGCGCTCCACCAAATATCCGCTGGTTATGGCGGGCGGCGACACCGTTGACCTGATCTACACTGCAAACTGGTGCTACTACAAAGAGCAGGTTGAGAAGGCTGGCTTCCTGGAACTGACCGAAGACTTCCTGAATACTTACATGCCTCAGACCATGGCTACTCTGCCGGAAGCTGCTTGGAAAGAGACTTATATCGACGGTAAAATTTATATGGTTCCCCGTTCTACTGCGGCGATCTTCCCGGATCGTGGTATGGTAGTCAACATGGAAATCGCTGAGAAATACGGCTACACCGAAGATAAGATCAAAACTTACGAGGACATCAAAGACATGTTGCTGGCAATCGGCGATAACGAAGCTTCTAATGGTATGTATGCATACTATGCTTCTCAGTCTTACACCCTGCAGCAGCAGTTCCTGCAGTATGCAAACAACCTGATCAACAACCAGGCTTCTGACTATGTATACTACAGCCAGCTGTCTGATCCGAAGTTTGAGAAACCTTTCTTCCTGTATACTTCGGACTACTTTAAAGATTATGCTCTGTTGATGGCTGATTTCGCGAAAGCCGGCGTATGGCCTTCTGACGCGATCTCCAACACCAACTCTATCTCCACTCTGTTTGCAAACAAACAGTCTGCTACCTGCCACCAGAACTATTACAATGGTATTACCAACATTGAAGGCTGGCGCGAAAAAGGTATCGACTGCGAACTGTTTGATACTTATCCGGAAAACTACCGCGCACTGCGTGACTCTTTCGTAGGTGACGGTATGGCGATCCCCTCTTTCTCTAAGATTCCTGAGAGAGCGGCTGTAACCCTGGACTTCATTAAAAACGATCTGGAAACCTACATGCTGCTGGCTGGCGGTTTCGAGGGCAGACATTATATCTACGACGAAGCGACCAACACCATTTCTAACGGTCCGGAGTCTGCCGACTACGTATTCGACGGTTGGGCTTGGGGTATCCGTCATAAAGACTTCCCGTGGCCTAAGACCGATGACGAAAGAATCAACGCTGCGAACGCACATCTGAGCGAAACTCAGATCAAAGACGAAGAGTGGCCTTACTGGGGCTTCACTTTCGACTATGCTCCTGTTTCTGCTGAGTGGGCCGTTATCTCCGCTCTGGTAACTGAGAACTCTGCTTCCTTTGGACTGGGTTCCTTCGGTGACAATACCGCGGCTGAGTACGAAGCATTTGTTCAGAAGCTGAAAGACGGCGGTCTGGACAAATATATGGAAGAGTGGAACAAGCAGAGAGACGAGTTCCTGGCCAACAACAAATAATCGGAATTCCTTTGATGAGGCTTTGCAAGATTGCAAAGCCTCATTTATTTTTTAGAGCAAAATTTTTTAGAAAAATAGAGAAAAAAGGATAAAAACAGGAGGAAAAACATAATATTTTGCAGTTTGGAGTGGAGTAAGAGGATGAAAGAGGAAAAATGAAAAAATTGTGCGCAAAAAAATATGATTCAAAGGAGAAAAAAACAAAATAAAAAGGTTTTGAGAATGAAAATAATGATAAAAAACAATTTTTCGATGAAAAAAGCAAAATATTTTAGTTTTTTTTAAATTTTCTTCTTGTATAATATGAAACATCGCAAGATTAAAAAATCTTGGAGAAGTTGATAAAATGCCGTGAAATATAAAGTGATTTTTCGGCCATTTTACAAAGAACGCATAATAGCACAGAAAGCTTGCAGAGACGACAGATTTCTATATCTTCGGGAAATAGGCGGAAATATCCGTGTGGATTTCCAAAGGCAGGAAGTAGAATTTTTGCCCTCCTCAAATTTTGCAAGCCGTTTCGAAGCTGATGTGCATTATGATACCGACCGGCCTGGAAAAAACAGGCATGGCGGATCCGGCAAAACCGGAATCATATTATCGAGGAGGATACATATGAAGAAACTCGCATTTCTGATGGCGGTTATGATGATGTTCACCCTGCTTCTGGCTGGCTGTAACAACACCACAACCTCCAGCGCACCGGAGAGCAAGCCTGCTGACAACAGCGGCGCTGAGAGCACTCCTGCAGACGGTGATGATCCTTATGCAAACATCGACCTGAGCAAAGAAGAGACCATTGTTATGTATGTAACGGCTACTGAGCCCAACGCAATCAAAGAAGTAATGGAAGCTGCGAATGAGAAAATCAAAGCGGCGATCAATACTACCATTGATCTGTACTTCATTCCTTCTGCTGAGCGTGCTCAGAAGTATCCGCTGGTCATGGCGGGCGGCGATACCGTTGACCTGATTTACACTGCAAACTGGTGCTACTACAAAGAGCAGGTTGAGAAGGCTGGCTTTATGGAGCTGACCGAAGATTTCCTGAATACTTACATGCCTCAGACCATGGCGACTCTGCCGGAATCTGCTTGGAAAGAAGCGAAAATCGGCGGCAAAATCTACATGGTTCCCCGTTCTACCGCGGCGATCTTCCCGGACAGAGGTCCTGTTGTCAACATGGAAGTTGCAGAGAAATATGGCTATACTGCTGATAAGATCAACACCTATGATGATCTGAAAGGCTTGCTGTTGGCTATCGGTACCAACGAAGTTTCCAACGGTATGTATGCATTCTATGCTTCTCAGTCCTACAACCTGCAGCAGATCGCATTGCAGTTTGAGAACAACCTGATCAACAACCAGGCTTCTGACTATGTATACTACAGCCAGCTGTCTGATCCGAAGTTTGAGAATCCTTTCTTCCTGTACACCTCTGATATGTACAAAGAGTATGCTCTGGAAATGGCAGAGTACGCGAAAGCTGGCGTATGGCCTTCTGATGCGATCTCCAACACCAACTCTATCTCTACTCTGTTCCAGAATAAACAGTCTGCTGTTGCTTACCAGAACTACTACAACGGTATCACCTGGATCGAGGCAACTCGTGAAAAAGGTATCAAAGCGGAACTGTTCGACATCTATCCGGAAGGCTACCGCGCACTGCGTGACTCTTTCGTAGGTGACGGTATGGCAATCCCGACCTTCTCTGAGAAACCTGAGAGAGCGGCTGTTGCTCTGGACTTCATCAAAAATGACTACGAGACCTACATGCTGCTGGCTGGCGGTTTCGAAGGCAGACATTATATCTACGACGAAGCGACCAACACCATTTCCAATGGTCCGGAAGCTGGCGACTATACCTTCGACGGTTGGGCTTGGGGTATCCGTCATAAAGACTTCCCGTGGCCTAAGACCGATGACGAGAGAATCAACGCTGCCAACAAACATCTGAGCGAAACTCAGGTAAAAGACGAAGAGTGGCCTTACTGGGGCTTCACTTTCGACTATGCTCCTGTTTCCGCTGAGTGGGCCGTTATCTCCGCTCTGGTAACTGAAAATCAGGCTACCTTTAACCTCGGCGGTTACGGCGACAACACTGAAGCTGAGTGGGAAAGCTTTGTTCAGAAGCTGAAAGACGGCGGTCTGGACAAATATATGGAAGAGTGGAACAAGCAGAGAACTGAGTTCTTAGAAGCTAACGCTTAATCTTTCTTTTCCTTATCATGTACTTAAAAGCTCCGTGCAAAATTGCACGGAGCTTTTTTGTTGAAAAAAGAAAAAACTTGCAATGATTTTTGACTTTGCAGACAGAGAAAAGTGAGAACTATATATTTTTTGAAAATTCGGCCTTATAATTGGCTGTTAGAATAGTATATGACTGAGAAATACAGCGTTTTGTTATAAATAAGCTATGGTTTTACGGACTTTGAGAGATTGATATTTCAAAAAATCCCGTACAGATTTTATTTCTTAACGAAGAATCATCCGACAATATACATTGACAGATGAGGTATATTGATATATTATATGTTTGAAAAGAAAGGAGGAGAGAAATGTCGATCGCATCGGATTTAATTCGAGGGCATACAGATGTCATTATTTTGGCCCAGTTGATCAAAAAAGACAGCTACGGATATGAGATTAATAAGGTTATTCAACACAAGAGCAAGGGAACGTATGAATTAAAAGAAGCAACATTATATACCGCATTTCGTCGGCTGGAGCAGGCTGGATGTATCTCCTCCTATTGGGGAGATGAAAATACCGGCGCTAGACGACGATATTATACTATTACAGATTGGGGGACAGAAACTTTCTTCCGACTGGTAGATGAATGGAACGCAGCAAAGGTGCTGATTGACCTATTGATTGAGGAGGAGAAAGATGGAGAATAAAATTCGAGATTATTTAGAAGATTTGTTTGCGGATGCACCACAAACGAAAAAGGTTTATGAGTTAAAGGAAGAAATGTTTCAGAATCTAATCGAAAAGTACCGAGATCTGCTGGCTGAGGGAATGCCGGAAGAGGCTGCATATAACATTGCAGTGGCAGGAATCGGGGATATCAATGATCTAATTCGCAGCTTAGATGAACCATTTTATGAAGCGGACTATCGTAACCACAACCGTTCTGCAATATTGACAGCAGTTGGAGTAATTATCATTATTCTTTCGGTCATCCCCGTCTTACTGTTTGAAGCTCTTCATTTAGAGAACATTGGAATTTGCTTCATGATAGGGATGGTCGCCCTGGGTGTAGGCCTGCTTATCTATACGGCGAAAACAAAACCGCAATATCTGAAAAAAGAAGATACGATAGTAGAAGATTTTAAAGCGTGGCAAGCGGATCAAGGGGAAAGAAAAAATTTGATGAAATCCCTTTCCAGCGCTTTGTGGACACTGACATTGGCTGTTTATTTTATACTTAGTTTTTCTACACATGCATGGCATATCACTTGGGTGATTTTTTTGATTGCCACTGCTGCGGAACAGCTTTTAAAGGCCTGTTTTGATTTGAAAAAATAGAAGTATCGTTTGTCAATGAGGAAAGAGGTGTAAGCTTGAGAATTTCTGCATGGATTCGCATTGTCTGTTGGGGAGTCATTTTTCTTTTGTTGACAGGAATTTTAATTTGTGGGCTGACGGGAATTCCGTTTTGTGGGGTTTCCCTGAATGCTTGGGAGGATTTTTCTTGGAAAGCAGATTCTCGTGCAACATTGGGGAATGGATCGGGAAACTACCATGTTTCGACAGAGGGGATAAAACAGCTGGATATTAGTTGGACAAGCGGGGAAATAACATTGATTCCCTATGAGGGAGAGGATGTATATTTTACCGAGATCTCCGATACTCCTTTGAATGAAAAAAATTCCCTGCGATATGGAGTGAGTGACAGCGTTTTGGTGATCCGTTTCCAGGAAAAGGGGAGTCTGTTTGGCAGACAGCCCGACAAAAAACTGCAGGTTATGATTCCGCGGAGTTTGGCTTCCGATCTGCGCGAGGTTCAGGCAGATGCCGTTTCTGCAAATATTCGCATAGAAAAATTAGAGGCGGAAAAAATAACATGTACTGCAACTTCTGGTGCGGTTGCACTTACGGGACTGCAGGCAGGCAGAATCGAGACAGAGACGGTATCTGGTGATATTACAGTTTCTTCTGTCCAAGCGGAGGAAATAGAAATCTCGACGGTGTCTGGAGAAATGGATTTGGAAGGAGCTTTTCAAAAAATTTCTTCCAGTAGCACATCCGGTGCGTTAAAGGTAAATAGTTCCATTTGTCCGACGTCTTTTAAAGCTTCATCGGTATCTGGAGGCGTGACCCTTTTCATACCAGAAAACAATGGGTTTTCCTTGTCCTTTGACAAGGTTTCCGGTGCGTTTTATTCTGATTTTTCGATGACACTGGATAATGGAAAAGGGATTTATAGAGACGGTGGAAATTTGCTGATCGTTGATACGGTAAGCGGTAATTGTTCGATTCGAAGGAACAAATGATTGCAAGAATTTTAATTTTAAATTGCAAAACGTCCGGAAAACTTTTTTCCGGACGTCTAATTCTTGATTGCCTTAAGGCTTAACAAAAACCCCTGGTTGAACCAGGGGTAAATAAAAAA
>JABLTO010066259.1_pt1 | contig 22058 bp, 15 predicted proteins | sample 7160091 | NCBI WGS metagenome assembly JABLTO01 (sample SAMN14651225, study PRJNA627086) | human gut metagenome | isolation source: feces | host: Homo sapiens
AGAAGCCCCCTCCCCCGGAGTTCCACGCTTCTTGTTATCACACCATCGCGGCGATTTCTTGGATGGCGCGCTCGGCTTGGGGGACGACGGTGTTGTTGCTGAGGAAGCAGAGAATGACCGGCGCGTCCTTGAAAATGACACCCACGTCGTTCGTGATGCCGTCATCCTCGCCTGTCTTGTGCGCTATCTGAATTCCACGATCGTGCAGATAGAAGGGCATCTTGCCGTTCAAGCGCTGATTGCGCAGAATTCCCAGCATCTCCCGGGACGCCTCTGGACTCACGATCTTCTCCGCCAATAATAGCTCGAAGAATACACACATGTCGTGGGCGCTCACGTAATTCTCAATGCCCTGATGGGAAAGCTCCGGCATGAACAGCTTCCGGTTCAGCTGCGTCGCCGTCAGACCCAGCTTGCGAATCGTCTGGTTGATCGCATCACGACCCAGCTTGTCGATCAATAGATTCGTGGCTGTGTTGTCGCTGAGAATAATCATCAGCGTTACCAGATCACCCACCGTCACCTGCAGGCCGTCGTGCATGTACGTCAGCGCACCGCAGGAGGGTAGCTTGTCCTCCCGGCGAATCTCCACCAGCTCGTCAAAGCGCAGAATCCCCGCTTCCCGCTGGCGAAACGCCTCCGCCATCACCGTCAGCTTGATGACGCTGGCCGCCATCAGCGGCTGCTCCGCGTTGTAGCTGTACCGCTCCCCTGACTCAGGATAATAAATCTCACAGCCTACCTGCCCTGGCAGACGATTCAAAATACGCTTGATTTCCGTAAACATAGTTTCCTTTCCGCCGCTGTGCCGCAGCCTTCTCCGAATTAAGGCACTACCGCACAATTCGTCGGCAGCGCTGACGATGCCTTTTCTGCCATCTGCTTCTTGCAGAAATCTCGATTTACCTCCAGTAAACCTTCGATTTCTGCAATCGCATCTTACAAAAATGCATTCGCCATCGCACCAACTCATTTGTGCGGTATTGCCCTAATACTATTTCCAGATTTACCTGCGCCATCTGCTTGCGCCTTTTCCCTTCTGGCGTCCGTTCATTCCACATAGCGTAGCGCTGCTGCGCTGCGTTTCATTCACGTTAGCCGAAATGAAAAATTCGCGGCGCATCTTGGCGCATTTTCATCTGGAAATAGTATAAAGGGAAAGTGAGCTTTGTGCTCCAGCCTTCCATAGACTGCAAAAAGCTGCTGAGGAGAGCAAATCCTCGGCAGCTTTTTCAGTGCGATACTATTTCCAGCTTCGATTGCGCTATTTGCTTGCGTCATTCCCTTGCTGCTGCCCGTTCATTCATAGGAGTCATCAACACCTCTGGGAACGTCATGGAACCAATGCACGCCCTGCAGCACGGTGCTGCGGCTTGTCCAGCCGTAGAAATCAAAGGTGTAGCAGGCAACGACGCTCATGGCAAGGCTTTTTAGCGTGGTCATATCTGCTTTGTAATCGCTCTCCGCACCGTGGGCGTAGAGGACGGTGGGAAAAGGCCCGTCTCCATCCGGGAGCAACGCCTTTCCGTACAGGCTGATGCCGTTATATTCCGCACAGAGAGTCTTTGTTCGGCAGCCTGTCTTTTTGGGACCGGCAGGATCGGAAAAATCCTACATAGTGGTCGACGCAGACGATTGCCGCAATTCCGAGTGTGGGACGGGAAACAGTCAGCCTGCGTCACACAGGGGGAGAGAGGCACCAACGCTTCGGCTGGGGAAAATCCCTTTTCCTTCAGCAGCAACGCTAATGACAACACCAGCGTACCGCCTGCGCTTTCCCCCATGACGAGGAAAAGCCGGTTTTCAAGCGCGCGGCATAGGCGGTCAGGCAACCCTCCAAAGGGGCAGACCACAGATTTTCCGGTGCAAGGCGGTAGTTGAAAGTCACGCAGTTATAGCCGTAGTTGGCTGTGATATACTGGCAGACTGCCCGCCGCTCCCGCACGGAAGCAACAATAAATCCGCCGCCGTGAATGTAGAAAATCGTTCCCTTTTGATTGCCGGTTTATTTATTGAATGAACTCCGCCGACAGCACACCCAATTCGCCAAGCCGGACGGTCATGCCCTTAGGCGGTCTTGGAGGTTTTCGGTCATTGCGTTTTTGCTCCGCGGCATAGTCGTGGGGCTGCCCCGGCTTGTCCTGCGCCATGCAGCGGAACACAAGGTTCATCATGCAGGCGTTTAGACTTGGCATTTTCTCACACTGTGAGCATTTTCCAGATACCGCGGAAGAAGTGCCCGCTCGCCATTTCCAGCATACCGGGCAGCACGCCCCCCTTCATGCCGCCGGAAATGATCATGCTGCGAATCGGCGCTCCGGCAGAGGAAGCCATCTGCATCCGGAAATTCGGATTATCATAGTCCTTTTTGCCGCCGTACCCCTTGGCAGCGGTGGATTCCACCGCCCGAAACATGATTTTCATCCATATCCGCCAGTACATCCAGTATAAACGGTGTGGAAAGGAAGCCCGTCCCGAGCCGCCAGCGGTAATTCTCCATAGCCTGAACGAGCCGATGCTTTGCAAATGCTTCCTGCTTCTCGTCCAGCAGGCGCATATACAGCGGACGGACGAGCTTTGCCTGCCGGCTGGTATCCAGGGTGTAGGCGGGCAGCGTGACAAGCTCACGGTATGCCTTCGTGCAGCCGTCCCGGTATTTTTCAAACAGCGCCTTATCCTGCTGTTTTCCAAAATACCCAGCGATTTCCATCATATGCTCCATGATAAAAACCGTATAGGCCGTGGATTCCTCCGGATGAGGCAGGACGATATTTTTCCAATCGTTCGGGAATACATCCGCCGGTTCCGCCCACTCTCCGTAGGAATGCCCGTAATTGACAATGTACTTTTTCGCCTCGCCCTTCAGCGGCAGGTGGTGCCGCAGCGGTGTGAACTGCGTACAGCGTTTTATCATGAATCTTGCATACCGTACCATGCCGTCATAATGTCGGCGAATTAAGCTGTCATCCCCGTAGAGCTTCCAAAAACGATACGGAATCAGCACGCCCGCATCCGCCCAGCCGACGCTTCCGTCCATAAAGGACATATAGAAATCCACACCGCCGTAGGGGGCGATTTGCGGCAGCTTCCCGTCTTTTTTCTGCCAGTCGTACACATCCCGCATATATTTCTGTGCAAAAGACGCATAGTCAAAAAGATATGCCGAAGTGTTGAAGAAAATCTGCGCGTCGCCCGTCCAGCCGTGGCGTTCGCGGGTCGGGCAATCTGTGGGCAGGTCGGCAGGGTTGTTCTTGGCACTCCAGACGGTGTTTTCAACAAACTTATTGAGAAGTGCGTTGGAGCTTTCAAAAAGCCCGTGCGCTCCATGTCGGAGTATACCGCAATGGCGGCGAAATCCTCCGACTGAAACGCCACATCGGTTTCTACCAGCACATACTGAAAACCGAAGATGGCAAAGGTGGTCTTGCAGTGATTTTTGCCCTCTTTGCAGGTGTAGATGACCTGCTGCAGGGGCGTTGTTATCTTTTTGCTGGAGCACTGAATGTTCTTCTGGGTGAATTCACCGTTTTCGTCCAGCAGCTCGCCGAAGCGCAGCTTGATTTTCTGCCCGATATGGGCGGTTACAGTAAATTCCGAATAACCCGCGATGTTCTGCCCGAAGTCCAGCACGGTCTTGCCGGAGGGTGCGGTAATCCGCTTTGCTTTCAGCCGCTCATGCTCCGTGACCGAGACGTTGTTGGATGCAGCCGGCGTAACAGGATGGTTTGTGACCTTTGCCTTTCCCTGATAGGAGGGGGCATTGTTGGCATAAACCACCTCGCCGTCCTTGTTGTCGGCAAAGCGGATAGGGCCGTCGTTCGACCAATCCCAACCTGCGTCGGTGGCGACGGTCTGCACGCTGCCGTCTGTATGCGTTAGCTCCAGCTGCGCCAGCAGCTTGGTTTCCGTGCCATACTGATTTTTCAGCCCCCACGCGCCGCAGGAGCCGCGATACCAGCCGTCGGCAAGCTGCACTGTCAGGGCGTTTTCGCCGTCTTGCAGCAGGGTGGTCACGTCATAGATCTGGTACTGTATCCGCTTGCGGTAGTCCGTAATGCCGGGGGCGCGAACGAAATCGCCTACGCGCTGCCCGTTGATGGCTGCCTCGTATAATCCGCAGGCGGTCATGTACAGCCGCGCCTTTTTTATACTGGCGGCGCGAAAAACTTTGCGGAAGCAGTCCACAGGATAGCGCTCTTTCTTATTGACCGTATAATTGCCGGTGATCCACTTGGCACTCCATGCGCCGATGCCCGTTTCAAAGGACGCTTCGCTCCAATCGCCCACCGCGGCATCCTCATCCCAAAGGCACACTTTCCAAAGAACCTTCGTTTTCGGCGGAACGGGCGCGCCGCTCCATTTTACGCACATGGCGGCGCTTTCCACTTTGCCGCTGTCCCACAGGGTGCTGCCGATGTCATCGGCGGCAACGATTTGATAGGCGGCCTGTTTCCTGCCGCCGCTGCAATTCCAATAAAGCCGGGGGGCGACGAAGTCTACGCCAACGGGGTCAAATAAATGCTCCGTTTTCAGTCGAATCGCCTGCATTCTCAGCCCTCCTTTTGCACCTGCGTCAAATCAAATTCGGAAATCAGCGTTTCAATCACGGGCCGGATATAATTCCGCATCCACAAAAGCTGCCCTTCGTGGTTCAGGTGAATGCCGCCTTTGATAAATAACTCATCTGCATAGCCCTGTCCGCCCCACGTCATAGCCGATGCGTCCACGAACCAGAGGTAGTCCGTTTTTTCACAGAGCGCCGCCAGCGCCCTGTTGATTTCCTCGGCGAGTTCCCGGTATTCGCTGCGGCCGGGCAGAAGAAGACCGCTCATGACTACCAGCTTTGCGACCGGGAGTTGTTTATGAATCTCGGCAAACATTTGCTTTTTATAGTCCATGCAGGCGGCGTCCTTTTCCGCGGCTGTTCCCTTCAGGGAGACATAGTCATTCGACCCTGTCTGGAAGAACACAATGGCGGGATGTCTCACTTTTCCTCCCTTGCCTTGATTTCCGTCTGCTTTTTCTCAATGCCATTTTCCACATTGAGGAACACCAGAAGCAACGCAAGGAGCACGCCGGTGAATACCTCCAGCCCCACAAAACCGAAGGTGATGACACCCTTGACCGTGTCGGACTGGGCAGCTGCCATGGTGACGCCGTTCACGATCTCTGGGGCGATATAACCCGCAGACCCCAGCAGACCGTTAAACACGCCGGTGCAGATGCCAACCATGGCGACGGCGATGATGTTATACACGCTCATGGCAACGCTGTCCGGGCGGAAACCGGTTTTCCATTCCAGATGATCCAGCACGTCGGCGAACAGCGCCATGAACGCATAGGCGCAGGGCAGTCCACCGATGTTTTTGATGAACTGACCAATCAGCATGATGGTCATATTTGTAGGGAACGCCCAGCAGATTGCGCCGCCGATAGCGTAGAGGATGAAGCCCGCCAGCGGCAGAATACGTTCATTGTTACCGCTACGCTGGTTTCCCGCGCCGCCATTCGGGGCGGCATGGATGTGGACGATGCCTTTTCCCACAGTGATTCCTATATTCAGCAGTGCGAGCTGCTGTCTTCACCGGAGGAGATCATGAACCTGCAATATCGGATGATTCTGGACTACACGGCGCGGATGGAGCGGCTGCATCTGGGCAAGCATCCCACGAAGCTCACCGTGGATGTGGCGAACTACATCCAGCACCATATGTCAGAACTGATCACGGCAGAGAAAATCGCAGAAGAGTTGTTCCTCAGCCGCCCATATCTCTCCCGAAAATTCAAGGAAGAGACGGGCGAAAGCCTGACGGACTTCATCCTGAAAGAAAAAACGGAGAAAGCCAAACGCCTCCTCCGCTATTCGGATAAATCCCTGACCGCTATCGGTTCTTATCTCGGCTTTTCCTCCGCCAGTCATTTTTCGAGGGTGTTCAAAACCTACGTCGGCAGCACACCCAGCGAATATCGGGAAAAGCACCAGTGACTGTTTCAGCACAACGGTGAGCAATGCAAGAATACCATTTAGTCGAAACTGAACCCGCCGCCCTTGGTCATGATGATAGGAGTGTATTCGATTCGCAAGATGTTGCCCTCACTAAGTGTGACGATTCCTTCTGTATTATCCCAATCAAGAATGGTCTCCTTGCCCTTATTGAACGTATTGCTTGCCTCCTGGGAATCTTGGAAGACGCGCACACGCGAGGTGGTGGTTCCGCTGAAATAAATCTTGTATGTTCCGGCAGGTATTTCTTCACCAATGGTATAGTTTCCCTTCGGAATAGTGGTTCCAGCTGGAGCCGTATAACCGTTGCCGCGTTCAGACACATTTCCAACCCGAGCAACTTCTGCGCCGTTATATCGGAGGCTCAGGTATTCACCGGGATAAAGGCTGATCCGCGTTTCACCATCACCCATGAAGTCCCCCTCCACTCTGGGCATGTCACCAAGCCATAGCCGATCAATATCGTATTTGTACATGGATTCACTTTCGTAGACGTAGTAATCGGTTCTCGAAACATCACTGTCTCCATTCTGGACGAACTTGAAGCTGTAGACACCTGCAGGCAGACTTTCGCCAATCTTATACTGACCGGCACCCAGCACAATCTTTTCTCCGCCGGGGCGACTTGCGATTTCGTCTGCTAAATCGGAGCTAATCTCAAGCAGTTCTTCGAGAGAATAACCTGAAAAATCAATCGTGCCCACAGCCATGGCGGTTGTGAAGCCGGCTAATAGAACCAGAATGGAGAGAACCAAAGCCATCATTTTTTTCATCGGATATGTCCTCCTTGTTTTAGTTGATTTTCATAGTACGCCAGAAACGGACGGCGGCGGTTTTGCCGCATTCACTGCATACCAGTGCATTGAAGAAGCCTCCTGTGTCGCGCCGTTCATAATCCGGCAGATAAACACTGGAGCTGACCGTGGACTTCCTCATGCAATAGGGGGAAAGATATGTGTACTCAAGAATTCCCTGCTGTACATCCTGCTGATGACCTTGTATGTCATATTTTTCATGAGCCGGTTACACCACCTCGCCAGCAGCAACGATGTAACCACGCTCCTGCAAGTAATCTACCAGCTTTTCGTAGCCCCATTTTCCAAGCCGAAAAACACCATGGGCCGCGATTACAACGGTCAGCAGCTGACCTGCGCCAACAAGCCATCCTGTACGGTACACAGTGACGATTCCTTCCAGTTCGCTGCCGTTGCCCACCTGCTTCAAAAAATGGGCCATCTGCGCTCCACTCATTTCTGATCCCTCCTGCTTAGTGTTCTGAGTGATGATTTCCATCGCTCGAACATAGCATATCATCCATGCCAGAAAAAATGGATTTATTGGTGCAGACGTGTATAGAAGCAAAAGGAAGGCCCCGTTAAGGAAGCCTTCCAGTTGGTTGTTTTGCTTGTTCAGGCGTTGGTCTATATTGCTCTTCTCATGTGGCCCCCCACAGAAGACGGTCATCAATGACGTCGAAGAATAATACGAGAAACTTCCTGCATCTTGTAACACGCTCCCTTTCTCCTGCGTCATAAGCTCATGCTTCTCAACACCAGTCAATGCTGCTGGTATCTTTCTGCTTCAGCCTTCTCCCGGATGCTCTTCGGGCAGAGCGGCAATTTCCACTCATACGGCGAATCGGATACTCTTTTCTCTGCTTCTCCAAAAGTTTCTTCAGCCTTGATGTATTCCCCGTTCATTGCATAGATTCTACCAAGAAACAGGGTAGCGTCAAATCGGGTTTCTCTGTATCTTTTGACATTTTCAAGTTCGTCGCACATAGCGATTGCCTGGGACACCGTGTCGATGGCATCTTGGAATCGTCCAAGTTCAATATAGGTTATCGCTGCCTCATCCAGCATATGGTCTATCAGAGATAGCATAGAATCCTTTGTGGCGGACGCATTATCAGTCGCCCGCCGAAGGTGCGCCAAAGCGGTCTCCTCGTCTCCAACCTTTGCAAAAAACATGGCGGCAACACAGTCGAAATGATAATGCTCATAGCCGTATGGGTATGGATGAAGCAACTGAGCAGATTCCTCAAGCATCTGGCAGCAGAGTTTCATTTTGCTTCCCGTTTCAAGCAAGGTCTGCGTTTTATTCAGCAAAACAGCCGCAAGCTGCTTTTTGGCGTCCGGATGCCTGGAAGCACGGGCTTGTTTGATCGCCGCGTCTTCATGTTTCAAGCATTTGCTGTTCTTATCGCGTCCGTACTGATTGTTGAGGATAACCGCGCTCGCTCTGTGATAAAATGACATGTAGTAATGGCTGGGATTTTTTTTGAGGTACGCTTTCATCTCTTTGAGAACAGCGTGCGCATCGTCATAGCATTCCAGTCGGCCCAGTGTGAAAGCGCATGTCTCATATAGACGCAGCACGCATCGGGGATTAAGGCCGGCAGGGTTTTCAAGAAGCCGGAGCATTTTCCCCGCTACCGTATCATCTGCATCTACCGGAGCATCCATCAGCATTCTAAATGTCAGCAGCTGGCTTGCGGGCGTGACTGGTTTTGCGAAAGCCAGAAGCTGCTCCGCAACGCTGAGAAGCTCGTAAAGCTGACCATAATCAGCTGGAAACTGCTTATCCAAGTCCGGTTGATTCTCCAGTGGATTGATCTTGTGATGTAGCCGTTTCATTGCCTCGTCAAGCGCCCGACGGGTCTCGTCATCCCATGGCCATGCGCTGATATATTTCCGCATCATGGGGTGGAATACAATCCGCTGAGAGGCGACTTTCAGCCAGCCGCAATCTTCCAGCCGGGTGATCATTTCAAGGTTTGGCAAGGCTGTAAGTTCGCGCAGCAAAGAGGCTTTGATACCAGGCTGATCGAAAATGGACAGGATTTTCAGCAGATGCTTTTCGGCATCAGAGAACTGGTCGATCTCAACTAGACGATCAAGGATAATGTGCAAAGGAGCCAGAAATGTATCCTGATCATGAATATAATCAATCCGCTCTCCGGGGAGTCTTTGGAAGCCTGCTTCTTCCACCATCTGAGCGGCTTCATGCAGAGTGAGATAACTTCGGGCAATCTGCCGCGCCAGCAGTTCCATGGTCAGCGTATGTCCATAAACCGTATTTGCAATGGTGATAAAATCCTTCACATCAGTTTTTTCGGTTATTTTCACATGCGCATATCGCTGGAAAAGCAGCGCCAGCGGCTCTGGCGGCAATTCTTCAACGCGCAGAGCCGGGAAAAGCCCATCGGCTAATATGGGACGGGAAATAAGCAGAACATCCCATCCGACGCCTTGCAGCATCTGCAGATCTTTCAGATGCTCTTTGCAGACATTATCTATAATCACAAGCACATGCTGACTTGAGGCTATTTCGGTTAGCGCACGCAGCTTTCTTGGCAGGTAGTCTTCCAGCGATTCATCGCTCATCTTCTGGATTGTATTTACATGGACGAGATTATCATCAAAAATCGCCTGCGTTGTGTTTCCGCTCGCATAAAGCCAGAGAACAGCGCCATATTCTACACGATGCTCCGCGAGATAGGCTCTCGTGAGCGTGCTTTTTCCAATGCCACCCATGCCATACAGATTGAAAATGTGATGTTCCGGCGTGTGCAAAAGCTGATTCAGAGATGCCAACGCTTCTTCTCGTCCGGTAAAAAACACAGGGGATGATATAGAAGATGACAAAAGCCATGGCTTTGTTTCGTCTGACAACTGCAAAATGATCTGCAGCTGCTTGATTGCCTGATCCGCGTTCTGATACCGGTCGGCATAATAGCTGGCCAGCGTTTTATGGAAGAACGTTGTGAGTGCGGAAAACACACGATCCTGGAACTTCTTTGCGGCATAAGTCATCTGCGCATAATCGTAAACAGCCGCAGAATCGCAATCGAAGGCAGAGGGCGTCTTGTGCCACAAGGCATAGAACAACACGGCACCCAAGCTGTAAATATCAGAGTGTTTTCCAAGCTGCCGAAGTTTTCCGGTCTGCTGCTCCAGTGAGGCATAGCCTTTGGTATAGGAGATGCGCAGCTCGCTGGGGTTATTATTCTGGATGGCTTTCTCAAATTCCTCTGTGGAGATTATGGAATCGAAATCAAAAAGCTGCACCAGATCCAGAGAACCCTCCAGTGTCAGGATGTTATCCGGCTTCAGATCCAGGTACAGGTACCCGGCGTTATGAATGTGCCGCAGTGCTTTTGCTGCTCCGATAAGCAGGGATACGCAGTCGTGCAGCGTATCGCCCTGATGCTCCGTGAATGTACGCCCATTCATGTAGACTGAAACGATATAGACCGTACCGTTTGCCTCATAAATGTCGGACGTGTTTGCAATGACATTTGCCAGTCCATCCAGAGAGAAAAGCGCGTTATTCTTCTGATAAGCGGCAATCAGACGTTTTTTCGCGGCATCAAAAGCCTTGCCATCATCGGCAGAGGGATGCAATGTGCCATCCTCATCCCGGGTCATTTTCAGCGCATACGGATAGCATTCCTTGATACGCACCAGTTTATAATTTCCCAGATTGTCGGTATAGGAAGCGTCATACACAATGCATGAGCAGCCCCGTGCAAGTTCACGACTAATGGTGTATTCGGTATAGCCTGTTTTCGTACTGAGTTTCAGCACAGTGCCTGGGGTCAGCACAATTCTGCCGTTCACGATTCTTCCTCTTTTTCAGTTGCTCACATTCATCATATCTCAGACGCTTACAAGGTTGGATTTACTGGTGCTTTTCCAGCACGCCGGTAAGCAGTTCATTCCAGATGTAACGAAAAACGTACAAAGGCTCTTCGCACTTTGCGGCATAAAAGAAAATCCAATCATAGGGATTGCCAACGTAGAGTTCCGGGTAACCAGAATTGATCAGGTGCTGATTCATGCTGGTAATGCAGCGGTCAGCATCGCCGGAGCCGGCTTCATAATTGCCTTTGCTGAGGGCTTTTCTGACCCAGTAGGTGTAAAAGGTCAGCAGTACCAGCCATTTCCGCACCCGCTCATAAGAAACAATCTCGCCGCGAAGGATAAGTTCAATGCCCTGCCTGTCAGGGAAGGAGTCCTGTGCATTGTCATGAAGCCTTTCCAGAATCGGTTTGATTGAACGGTCTGTGGCAAGCCGTTTGACTTCCTTCTTGTCCAACTGGAGAATGGCCAAGTAGGCGTCATACGATCTGACGCCGGAGGCATTCGAGCGAAGTTTACTCTTTTCACCGGTAGCGGCATCATCATGGATGGACGGCAGCGATTTTCGTTCTTGTATCAACAAACCGTCTGGGCCGGAAACCTCTTCCCACAGGCGGCGAATAGTCTCATAGGCTGTCACGTTGCTGCCTGCGAATTTGTCGATGTTGTCGTTAAGCCAAAGGATGAGATCGTCTTTGTCTTGCAAATTGTTCAGTTCTGCGATGATGGAGCCGGTATAAACGATATCTCCGTTAGTTTTTTCTTTTCCAGATAGAGGAACGCTGCTCTGAATATCCATCGCGTCAGTCCAGGTCAGGCCATTGTTCAGGCAAAAGTAATATATGGCTTCCGGCATCTGATGGCAATTGAAACTGCGCTCGCGGGTAAAAATGCGGCGGAAGAACTCATCCGTTTCACCACCGTCCAAGCCGAAGGCAAAGCAGATTTGAAAAACTGTGTCCCGCTTGATGGGCTGCTGCAGAGTAAACCATTCCCGTACTTCCCTCGGCGCATCCATGTCGGCCTTCGCAAACGCGGCGCGGATGAAGGCAACCTTGGCATCAATGTCAGAAGTATCCCCCTGATAGCCGTGTTCCGAAATGAACTCAGTTATAGCGGCAGAGAAAGGCCGAAAGAGCCGCACCACTTGGAGCAGCTCTTCCATGAAGTTATCATCTTCCCAGAAAATTGTCTCCAGAGGTTTCTGAAGAACAGAGGTATATGCAGGCATGGTTTATCTCCTCAATCTTCTGACCATCCGTATTGGCTTTTTTCAATGCCCGCTGGACAACGCCAAGGTCAGACAATCATTTTCCAATTCGGTCATCCATTTGTCACTGCCCAATCTGGAGGACAACATCATATACTGGCTGAACCTGTTCGGGAGGTGCCAGCGTAATCAGGATAACCACAAGCATAATCCTCAAACAGAAGCTCAGTTCCAGTCAAAGGGATGCCCGTTGATAAATTCGATCACTTTATCAATCGCGCAGGTGTTCCCGTGAGCCAGCGAGTTTCGCAAATCATGAAGAAGTTCAATGCGGGAACGGGACTGCTCATCTGGGATGTAAAGCAAGTATTGATAGGCGTCAGCATCTCGCCTAAGCTTTGTCATGCGGTATATCGTCCCAAGCTCTGCGTTATCCGGATCAGAGACGGTTTCGCCGAACTGGTAAATATACTGTGGTCGTCCAGTCCGAAAATCATGGTACTTTTCGCCCAAGGCCTCCTGCACCTGTTTTCTATACCTCTTAATAAAGGAAACTCTCTCGATTTCAAGCAACGGGAAGAGCACTTGCAGCTGCGCCTTCCAGATTTGTGCATCAATAGCAGATATGCTTTCTTTGCGAACCAGGCTGAGGATATGCAGGTTGCTGCTTTCAGCACGGCGCAGATAGGCTCCGTCTGCGGCAATTTTCCGCATGCCGATAATCGGCTCTTCGGCTGTGAAATCGCATGTATCCATGAATGCCTGAGAAGTTTCAGCATCCGTGTTGCACAGCAATGCGCACATAACAGCGGCGTACTGCTGCCAAATTGCCGAATAAGTGCCTTTCTCTCGATTGAGATAAATGCTGTTAAACAGGGTCAGGTCATAACGCTTGATGGTATCGCCATAACGAATTACAGCAAGATTGCGGCGCTCGTTTTCTTTGTCTGTCCACCGAGCCTCCAGAACAAACCTGCCGTCTGAATCTTTCACCGCAACATAGTCCCTGCAAAACTGGAGCCAGCGCTTTTCCTGAGAGGCATTCATTCCCTTAATCCAGAGAACCCTGTTATCAAGCACCTGCTTGTCGAGGATGTACTTCTGTAGCTTTTCTCGTCCACGATAACCGGCGGCGATCTCAGGAAGCGCATACCTTTCCATAAGGTAGCGTCCGATATCGGCAATATCCGGACATTCATCTTCTACATCGATGAACTCTACATAGAAGGACTCCATGTCCGGCATCTGATGCATGCCCGTCTCAATGCTGGCGCGCATCTCATCACGCCAGGGGAGATCATCCGGCACGACGAGGCAGACGCTGCTTTTATTGTGCAAGGCGCGGGAGACAGCGTCACAAAGGTTCCGTGGCCCGGTGATAGATGTCCACCAGAATTCAGACCACTCAGGCATTGTTCGCAGCCTCCTCATTGTAAGTTTCAATGTCATGGTCCAAGATCTCAAGGCTTGTCCCGATAACATCGATGAAAGAGCGCCGGCGGAGCAAATAACGGTTTTCTTCAGCTGTGGGACGGCTAAGGATTCCCATTTCCTCCATTTCATCAAGTAGAGCCACAATCTCCCGCTCCGAAAGTGATTCAAGGCAATGGATATTGTACATGTCCTTTACTTCACAGATCGAAGCAACATCAAAGCCGCTGCTGATTACGGAGTAGTTGTTGCTGTACAGATGATAGAGGACGGTAATGCAACGAGCCAGCATATAATACCGGTCGTCCATCTCAAGCGTCCACCGGAGGCGATCCTTGATATTCCGATTTAGGTCTCTGGAATTCATGATGGATGCAAGCTGATCATCATGAAGATCAAACGGCGGGTTCCCTCTCACGGCGTCATAATACTGGGTATAATGCGTAACGAGGGTCTGAACCAGCGTGTATCCGAAGAACTGGATGATGCCAGGATAGTAGTTGGTGTTTGTCAGGATTGTATCCACATGGGACTCATTAGAAACGCGGAAACCAAGGTAGCGCAGTGGCCTCACCAGAAGCCTCTGGGCATCTGCCGCAGTAAGCGGTTTCACGCAAAGCGGTTCGCCGAGCTGACCGAAGAGACCGTTATTACGGGTCGCATTCTTTGCGCGGCATACATTATGAAGGCCAGCAAGCACAAACTTAAACCGACGATTGCTTCCACGTTGAAGCTCAATGAGAGGAAGAATTTCATTATAGCTTGAGGCACTGATGGAATCGAGGAAATCATCTGTTTCGTCGAGCAGGAGCCGCAGGATTGCAATCCGATCATTATCGAGCAGACGGCGAATCTGGGAACAGAAGTCTCGGATGGTAGCGCAACGATTCAGCTTGAAACCATTTTGCTCGAAGACATCGTTACAAGCCGAAACGAGGATATCCAGAAAATCTTGCTCACCACGATGCCCTTTGAAGTCTGCTTTGATGGCGAACTCTCTGCGGGCAGGGTTATGATCAAGGTGCATTGCGCGTTCCAGCAAAGCCGTTTTACCAAGCTGACGACCGCCGTATACGATGGATGCGCCTGCCATATCCCGGATGGAAGCGAGTTCACTTACGCGGCCAAAGAACATTTCATCAGCCGTAGATCCGGAGCCGTTGGTAAAAGGCTGATAAATTGTATACGGCAGTGTGCATTGCAGCATTGCCGGGAGACGTTCGTTACTGGATTGCATAGCAAGGTACAACGCCAGCACCCGGTCGATAACGAGGAAGGACGCCTGACCGACATTTTTCTGGGTAAAGACGTATTTTGCCATTGCCCGGCGATCCGCTGTAGAAAGGTCAGCGTCAAGAAGCACAATGAACGTACTTGTGATGCCCAGCTTGCAAGCATCATCAATAAGTTGGGTCGCTGTCCTTTTTCCAAACAGACATACGACTTCAATCTGTGATTTCATCTGTGTGCCGAAGATGGAAATGGGGTGGCGATAATCTGCCAGATTCTGTTCTGTTTTGTGCACTGTAAGCGTGCAGCAGACCTCGTTGCCTCGCGTCGACTTGGCGCAGCACTCGACATGAAAGCCGAGAAGCTTAAAGTACTCCTGAATGTTCTGAGCATTGACGGACTGCTTGCCAACCGGCCACTTTTCAATGAATCGCTGGGCGTCTTCGATATGACGGGTTGTCCACCCCTCCGGCGTATTTTTTTTCATATACTGCACGGCCCATCGAGGCATCGGGTCTTGCTTATTCCTCTCGCAGAAGCCATACAGGCGGGGGAATTCATCATCAGATATAAATCTCAGAAAATGTTCTATGGCGTCATTACTTGTTTCAAAAGGCAAGTCCCTTTCCCCATTGCGGAATCGATGAATGTAATCTTCCGCAACCGCATAGTTTTGCTCCTGAGAAATCAGACGCTCGGCTTCGGCGATGAGTGGGCTTTCTTCATCGGCACGGAGCATTGCTTTTGCCTGATCAAGCTGGGCTCGGACGTCATGCATGCTCTGCTGTGCAGTTTCACGGATCTGCGCCCTCAGAGCATTCAAAAAACCTCTCCAACAGCCAAATGCTCTGTGGTCGTAGAAAAATTTCTGGAAATCAGACGCTTCTGGGTTGGCGAGCATGGCAAGTCGCTCACGATCATTCTCACTGATGCGATTATAGGCGTAAGAAATCTCCAGCTTTTCCCGGAAGTTTCTCGCCTGCAGGTCTGCGCTGTTAATCGCATCGCGCAGACCGTCACTGGTGAGCACATACTCTTTGGGATCGGCACCAATGAGGCGACCGATTGCTTCCATCTGACCAAAGTTATCATACAAAACGGAATCCGGGCTGGCCTCAAGGATTCGGTCGTATACGATTTTCAGGTCATACTCCGTGCAGGCGATATGCTGCAGCATCATTCTCCAGGGTTCTGCAAACTCAATCGCATTCAGATCATCGTTGAGGATAAGTTCACCGTGATCAATAACCAGCATCCCGCTTCTGAGCAAAGTGGTAAAGTCAACACCGCTGCCTTGGTTTTGAAGCTTTGCCCGAATCAGTTCGAGGGAGGCTTTCATAATTCCATAAGCGGCAGAATAAGGTGCGATATTGATTTCGGAAAGAGAATCCTCAATAATATACAGAACTTCACTCCGAATGGCGCGAAGCTTTTCTATATCCGGCTCTGATTCTGTGTTGGTTTCATCAAGCCAATCCCGGAGAAGATTCAGGCGCTCTTCGAAAGCGTGGAGAAGGTGCTTTCGCGCATCGTACTTGATTCCCATGCGGCGGCTGGAATACTTCTGCGCAGCCACACTCCACTGGCTGTCCAGCAGTCTCTCCAGCGTTGAGATATCAATATCATCATCTTTGCAGTATTTGTCCAGTTCTGCTTTGACCAGTTCCCTCATGCTGATATCATTGTCTGTAACAATCTGCAGGGCAGTGTGCAGATCGGTCTGTGATCCAAAACATAAATCAATCAGTTCAGGAACACCGTGAATCATGACTTTGACCGTTGGTGGCTTCAAAAGTTCTATGGCCTGTGAACGGATGGAATTCATGTGTTCCTGCCGTATCTTTGAGTCGCCCAATGCGGCAAGATTGGCAGGCGAAAATGCTGTGGGAACAAGTTTTACCCCTTCCATCGCCTTGTGATAAAGCGGCTTCAAGACATCGAGACCGGGAAACTGGGATTCATATTCTGTGAATGCGTTGTTGTACAGTGCGGCGAATGTATGGTCATGCGCATGCGCGGGGAACAGCATGCCGTAAATGTACGCGCACAGCTTTGTGACGGGGGTGAATTCCGTTCCGTCGGCAAATATGCCTGACAGCGCGACCCCTGTGTTGGCGCCTGCCTCACGAAAAAACGGAATAGCAGCATGAAGTTGAAGGTAAATGTTCCGGCACAGCGGGAAGGCATCATTTGATGAAAGCACTTTTGCAAAAACAACTGCTTCCACAAGCTGGTCATGGCAATTACGGACATCATGAGACCGGACGCCCTCGTTCAAAAGCTGATGAATCAGAACTGCCATATTCTCATCGCTCGGTATGTTTCCGTTGGAAGCTGCGCTTAAAAGCCGTCCCGCAATTTCCGCGGAAGACAGATTTGCAAATTCATCAATGGTGACTTCAGGCTCAACTCCCGTTTCTTCAGACAGGTCGTCAAGCCATAGGCCCTCGACAGGTTCAGCCGCGGGGATGGCAAGTTGCTTGACAGGAACTATTGGTTCTACAGGGGCAGCAGCGTTTTCAGAATCAGTTGCTTCTGCCTGCGATACTTCTGGATGGGAAAACGACTCGCTTGCAGCATTTACATTGGAATCGACTGTTTCAGGAAGGTCATGATTTTCTTCTTCAACGTGTGTGATGGCAATCCAATTTCCTTCTGACCAATGGAACAGACCGTTTGCGGTCAGGCAATAGTGAAGCTGATCTCCCACTTCATCCATGCCGGGCAGGTCGCCCGCGCAACAGAAAACGCCTTCATTTTCAGCGGGAACAGATGATCCAAAATCGTCAGAATCGACAATATGAAGCGGAAGGAGGCTGCCATCATCCATTGTCAGATTCATAAGGAAATAGCGCTTTTCACGATTCCAGGCGCTTGTCTCGAGTTTCTTGGCAGTCTCTTCATCGGCATCCAACATTTCAATGACTTTGGAATACTGATCCACCATTGCCATATGATGTGCAAACAGCTCCAACGGCATATCCTGTTTGCCAGTGAAATAGATTTGCCCGATACTTTTCAGGTGATAAATCCGTTTAAGGGTGGAGGATAAGCCGGATTTTTGCAGGCAATTGCCCATCAGTTCTGTGAAGCAAAGGATGTTCCTGCCGGCATATTCATATGTGCAAAGCAGACCTTTCCTCTCTAAGAAAGCAAACGATTCGATGCACTGCTCCCTTGTCACCGGTCTCGGAAGTTGAGCAAGCGCTTCAAAGGCGCATTTTTCATCCATAAGCCCGGTAAAAACCAGCTTATTGAGCAGGAAGTGGAAAACATCACCCGTCCGGCTGATCATCTCTCGAAGCTTTTGCTCTGAGGGCAGTTTTGTCTGCTTGATGGGATTAATCGGATGGATATATTCTTCATCCTCTGCGGTTTCATCTGACGCTTCTGACATCTCCGACAGAGCGGATTCTTCAGATTCTTGTGCGTCGGAAGCATACCTTGCTGCAAACTCTTCGGGGGTCAGCGTTTCAATCTCAATATCTTCCGGAGTCTCCGAAGCGGGACTTTCGACCTGTGGTTCTTGGGCTGCTGCCGTAGTATCAGGGAATTCAGAAATCTCGGAGGAGCTTACGGGTTCGGCTTCAGCAACGGACTCATTGCAGGGGGTATCAGATACAGGTGCCTTGTCTACATTCACTTCACGAATATAGTATTTTTTCTCGTGCAGTCCTTTGACAATTCGGGGGCTGAAAGCAGAACTATCCAAAAGCTGATCATACAGTTCTTCGTCGGAACTGAGATCCGCCTTTACGCCAGCCAGAAACAGCTGGAATGCCGAAACATCCGGAGACGGAGCATGCATTTCCGCTGAATTCATGCAGGCAAGAATATCCTTGGCATCCCGAATGTACACTTCAATGGCATCCATGTACTTTTTCTCATCTGAATACACACGGATGAATTCATCAAGCACAGCACGCACTGCCTTTTTCCGGCTGACAACGCTATTCTTCCATACTTCCTCATATTCACATACAGGGAGCTCGCCTTCGGGCAACTCCTCTGTAAGAACATGATCTGGTAACGTCCTGCGAATATCGTCGTATGCTGTGCGCAAAGACGACAGCGTGGACGTTATCTTCTGGCACAGTGAAGGGGCAGGCGCGAATCCATCCCGCATCTGGCTTATACCTTTTTCCAGTAATGCCTGTGCCTCTGTACTCAGTTGTTCGAACTGATCAAACAGCTTTCTCATGGGTGTTCCTCCGATCTTGTGTTCATAGTTGCTATTACGGGTGGCATCTCAGCTGTTGTTCACTGAAGTTTGAACTTGCAAGCTTGAATTCCATCTGTAGTCACGATTACCAAAGCATCGATATTCCATTCAGTCACTGGTTTATAGTTCGCTCCAAGCGCTCCTAACTGAATGTTGAAGGATCAATTCCCTTTACTCCCTCTACTACAGGCTCATCCAATCCGATAAAAGGCAGCCCCAAAGGATAAGGAAATTTCCTCGTGGTGGTAGAATGAAGATGAGAAAACCACTCAATGTCCCGCCGCGAGAGGAGATGTTTGCTGAGTACATTGTAAAGCAATCAGAAGAAATTTGCAAGAGCCTGAAGCAGTTACGGTTCAGAAAAATTGCGTTGCTCCAAGCGGTCGGTGAACAAAACCGTTGTGCGTTGAGCGTTTGCAACAACATCCTGATATTGGTTGTCCAGTTCAGACCGCTTGGCAATATAGTTTGCTGCGTTTTCCTGATAGACAGGCGCGTTGGCAGCATCCGCTCACACAGCGCATCGGCGATGGTCTGCGTCAGCGTTTCCGCGTTGCGCAGAGAAAGCCAGACATGCTCGTCATATTCGGTTTCTTCCTCGTCCTCATGCTCCGTAAGATGCTCGCAGATTTCCTCACCCGTCAGATCGGCCGGGAAGAACGTGGGCCAGGAATTTTCCGGGTCGATAATCGCATAAAGCTCTCGTTGCTCATTTTCAGATGGAAATGCGCTGCGGCAGCCGGTTCAATCATATGGTCATTGAACACGATATACGCCGGTGCGCCGGAATCCTTGTCCACAGCTTCGAAGCGGTACATGGCGGCTTTGGTGCCGGTAGACCAGTTCTGAATGTAAAGGCCGACGTAATTGTAATCGGAATCAACCTTTTTGCCGTCTGTATACACAAACCGCAAATTGCAAGTGCAAGTTGGACACATTCAGGTAGAAAGAGGTTCTAAAATCAACCTAATTGGGGCTTACGCAGCCGTTCAGGCTGCGTAAACGGTATCCAGGAAAGCCTCAAACAGGTCCTCCGGCGTGCAGTATCCCAGATTCCTGCGAGGGAGACCGTTGAGCGCATCTGCGGCCCAGAGAATCTCCTCATCTGAGAAGTTCTCAATGGAGACTCCTTTGGGGACATATCGACGGAGCATACCGTTTTGCCGCTCGTTCTGCGCCCGTTCCCAGGATGTGTAAGGGTGGGCAAAGTAAACCTTCGTCCCGAACTGTTCTGTTTGGGCAAAATCCGCAAACTCTGGTCCGTTGTCCACAGTAATTGTCTTGAATATTTGGCTGAAGAACGACTCTCCGAAGTCCTCACGGAGCTTTTGCATCGCTGCATTGACCGCCTCGCTGGTCTTTCCGGGAATGCGAATTGCAAGGTAGTGCTGTGTTTTCTTTTCCAGCAATGTCAGAATAACCGCCTCCTTGCCTTTGCGTTTTCCCACCACTGTATCACCTTCCCAGTGGCCAACCTCCAGCCGGGAAGATGTAATTTCGGGTCGCTCATCTATGGTTGCTCCGTATGCTTTTTTGCGCTTAGCGGTGCTTTTGCAACACTTTTTCCGTTTCAAAGCCTCGGGAAGCTCCAGCGGCTGCAATACCAGATTGCTTGCCCATATTTCATCGTACAAGGTCTTGGTGCTGACCATTTCCGTAGGCAGAAACAGCTCATGCTTGCGTGCATAGCCCACACAAGCATCCAACGACCATTTCTCCTGACGCACCTTGTTTACGACCCACTGAACAAAGGCGCTGCATTTACATATGCAGTGTGGCTTGTGGCTGTTTGCTCTGTGCGTTTGATATACAAGCATTCCGCGTTTTGCGGAGTAGCCGGGAGTACGGCCTCTCCGGCCGGTTCTGGGCCGCATGCCGCGCTTCAATTCGTTAGAAACGGTGGTGGGTGAACAGTTCAAATATCTGGCAATGGCTCGATTAGACTGTACCAGCTTCTTCATCGCCTCAATTGTGCCCCGATCTTCTCTGGTCAAATGTTTTCCGGGCTTGCGTTCCGCTTTATTTGTGCTATACTGGGTGTGATCCATAGTGATTGCCTCCGGTGAATGGTGTTGGGGAACTTCATTCTACCATACGGGAAGTCACTATGGATTTCTTTTTTTCAGGTGTCCAACTTCATTTTACAACCGACCGTCTAAAAACGCGGATGCAAACGCTGTAAAAGTGTGCTAAAATCATACCATCGAAAGATGCAGAGAAGCTCCCGCGCACGGCGCGAGGGGCTTTTTTCGTACCGTTCGATAAAAAAACGTGCGCGAAAGGAGCGCACAGAAAAGAAAGGAAACATATGAGTAACCAAGAAACCTATCAGGAACAGACTCAATTCCCGGCTCAGCAGGAACTGAAACATCTCCGCACCCGCTGCGGCAAGGTGTACGCGCTGGGCAACAACCGATTCCGCGCGGTGGTGCAGACCACGCCGGTTCACGAGTTCGACGCGGCAACGCACCAGTGGGTGGAACTTTCTGCCGAAAAGCGCCAGCAGATGGCGGCGCAGGCGCACAGCCCGATTGCAACGTTCGCGGATAATACGGCGGATTCTGCTGCGGGTATCCTCGATACCTACGTCAAAGAGGGCTCGCAGCAGAATTTTTCGCATGACGAACGACTGTGGATCAGCAACACGAATTACTACGGCAACCGTCTGACCTACTTGAAGGTCGTGGATTTGCCGCGTCTGGGCGCGAATCACTTCATTACGTCCGCAAAGTTGTGCGTTCGCAACGTCTACGCACCGACGGCAGACACCGCCATCATGTGCAAAGAAGTGCTGAAGGACTGGGATCCGGAGACCATCACCTACGAGAATCGACCGGATGTCAGCGGTGTGTATCAGGACTACTGCCGCGTAGTGAAAAATCAGTATTCGTGGAAAGAACTCGATGTCACGAGCCTTGCGCGCAAGTGGTATCTGGGCGAAAATCACGGTGTTCAGCTGAGCGCGCCCACGAGCGAAAGCAGCTTTTCGCAGCTGCATTCGAGCGAAACGGCGAATCAGCCGTACTTCGTATTGGAATATGCGAGCCTTGCGGGTCTGGAGAGCTATCTGACTTACGACCATCAGTCTGCGGGTTTGGCAGGGACTGGCAGCGTCAGCCTCGTCAACGGCAACCTGATTTTCTCTCATGCAGATACTGCGATGAACGGCAATCGCCTGCCGGTTTCCGTGACCCATTACTACAATTCTTGCGACAGCGACAAAGACGAGTTCGGCATGGGCTACGGCTGGCGGACTTCGCTGCATCAGACGCTGCACAAGGTGCTGTACAATGGCGAAGTGGAGTTCGTGTACACGGA
>JABLTO010075814.1_pt1 | contig 22018 bp, 18 predicted proteins | sample 7160091 | NCBI WGS metagenome assembly JABLTO01 (sample SAMN14651225, study PRJNA627086) | human gut metagenome | isolation source: feces | host: Homo sapiens
CTTGCACCACTCGCAGAAAAAATTGGTATTTCAATCCACTCCCTCGTAAAGAGGGAGACGCACATGTTGCTTTTGTAACCAAAGTTATCGAAAAAATATTTCAATCCACTCCCTCGTAAAGAGGGAGACCTCCAGCGTCCGTTTCGGTAACTGTTGCAACCGGAATTTCAATCCACTCCCTCGTAAAGAGGGAGACCCGGATGGGCTTGTCACCAAGGGAGGGATTGGATATTTCAATCCACTCCCTCGTAAAGAGGGAGACGTGAAAGTCGTAGAAATAGAAGTCCATATGTTGGAATTTCAATCCACTCCCTCGTAAAGAGGGAGACATTACATCATCCATCGTCATTTCCTCTCATTTTTTCGATTTCAATCCACTCCCTCGTAAAGAGGGAGACACAGCAAGGACAAATTTGTAATAAGACCGTGGGAATTTCAATCCACTCCCTCGTAAAGAGGGAGACTTTCGGCGGCTTTTTTGATACCAAAATACTTGTAATTTCAATCCACTCCCTCGTAAAGAGGGAGACTGCAAAGATGCGATTTTTCCATCTATTTTTTTCAATTTCAATCCACTCCCTCGTAAAGAGGGAGACCACTGTCAAATCGTCTGGTGGTAACAGTCGTGTAACATTTCAATCCACTCCCTCGTAAAGAGGGAGACCGAACCAAACTTCTTTCCATGATTTATGATTTCGAGATTTCAATCCACTCCCTCGTAAAGAGGGAGACAATCTTTTGGATTACTTATCAGTAAAAGAGCTGGCTATTTCAATCCACTCCCTCGTAAAGAGGGAGACTCGACAAGCTTCATAATGTTCGCTATGTCAGTTATTTCAATCCACTCCCTCGTAAAGAGGGAGACCGTTTTAATCGCAGTGATAGAAGCGAAAGAAACTATTTCAATCCACTCCCTCGTAAAGAGGGAGACGTGATAATTGTAAGCACTCACATTGTAAAACAACATTTCAATCCACTCCCTCGTAAAGAGGGAGACCCAGAGGAATTTGACTGGGCAGACTTTTACGGCTCTATTTCAATCCACTCCCTCGTAAAGAGGGAGACCCCCGCTTCTCGCCCACCAAACCAATCCAAAACACATTTCAATCCACTCCCTCGTAAAGAGGGAGACTTACATTTTCAGATTCTACGACAGAGCCATCAGGAAATTTCAATCCACTCCCTCGTAAAGAGGGAGACACATCTTTATCCTTTGCGTACTCTTTGACACTCCCATTTCAATCCACTCCCTCGTAAAGAGGGAGACGGTCGCATAAGTCCATAATCTGGATGGATTACCATTTCAATCCACTCCCTCGTAAAGAGGGAGACCTTATTTGTAAATACTGCATCTGTAGTTTTTACATTTCAATCCACTCCCTCGTAAAGAGGGAGACTGTTGTTCAACAGGCGATAAATTGCATCGTAAGTATTTCAATCCACTCCCTCGTAAAGAGGGAGACCGCAAATATAGCTAAAATACAACTGAAATCATGATTAAATTTATGCACGTTCACATATACACATAAAAATTTCTGATTTAAAACAAAAAATAGCTTAATTTGCAAGTTGTATCTGACAAAATTTTACTAGTTTTCACCTGCGAATCCCCCAGCATTTTTATGTACACTTCCGGTTCGCAGCCATAAAATCAGTTGTTCTATCAGAGTAATAGCGGTTCTTCTACATGCAAAGAAGGTCGTATCCCAATGTGTTCTACTTTACTTTCATAATGATTTCCCAGCTGATAAAAACGCAAACTGTCTTTTTCTGGGTCAATCAAATCAATCAGTATCTGCTTTACCTTTCGAAATTCCGCAGCATCTAACACACATTCAAACACAGAATTTTGCACCCGTGTTCCATAATTAACACACTGTTTTGCAACCCTCTGCAATCGACGTCTTCCTTCTTTGGTTTCTGTATTGACATCGTAAGTAATTAAAATTAACAAATCTGATCACTTCCACATCATCGCTGGATAGTCATCCAAATCCCCACGAATATATCTTGCCAACAATAAGGCTTGTGCGTAGGGTAACATTCCATATTGCACCTTTTCCTTTAGAAAAGGATGCGGAATCACTTCTGCCTTTTTCTTTTGCCAAGCTTCTAAAAATAGCTTTCTTCCCTCTTCATTCAGCCAAACAGCACCATCTGCCTGCTTTTCAAATTGCTTTTCCTGAATCATTCGCCGATTAATCAATGTCAATACAAATCGGTCACACAATGGTGCTCGAAATTCTTCCACCAAATCCAATGCAAGCGAACGGCGTCCTGGTCGGTCTGTATGCAGAAATCCAATATACGGATCTAGCCCAACACTTTCCAAAGCAGCTGTGCACATGCTAGTCATAAAGGAATAGGCAAATGAAAGTAATGCGTTCACTCGATCCAACGGCGGTCTTCTGGAACGAACAGAAAAGCAAAAATGTTCTTTCTGCTGCAAAATCAAATCATCCCATACAGAAAAATAAACAGATGCTGCCTCTCCTTCTATTCCACGCAAAGAATCCAAATCAGATGCTTCCCATGCTCGCTGTGCTGCTGCTCGTAAAAATTCCGATTTTTTCCGCATTTTTTCGACATCCATTCGCAAACCATGATCTCGAATTGCACGTTCCAATACATACCGACTATTGAAAATCTTCCCAGTAATCATACTTTTTGTAATTTTCAGTCGTTCTGATGCTTGGTCAGCCAATCGGTATTGCTGCCGACGCAGCAATACATTTCCGCTAGTCGTTCCTTCTGTTCGACAGAGAAACTTTCCAGAACGACTCAAAAACGAAATGGGTAAACCCATTTCCGCACATTTTCCCATCAACGGCGGACTAGCTCCTGCTGCTCCAAAACAAATGATTCCATCTAAGTTGTGTAGTGGAAGTCTTGCAAGAATCATTTTCTTCTCCTGAACCACAACATTTTCCCCATCCAAGGACAAATACCGTTCTGGTGTCATAATATACAATGTTTGTCGCAGCTGTTTCATTCTGATACCTCCTCTGTCGGCTTTAACATCGCTTGCATATAGGCAACAGCCGACTGTGTTCCACAGAGAACAGGTAGACAAAGCTGCTTCAAAGAACATGCATTGCATGCCTTTGTTCGCCGAACTTTGGGTGTATGTTGTGTCCGATATAACTGATGCATTTCCGTTAACATTACAATTGTTTTTTCTCGCAATTGTGTATCAATTTCCACTTTAGATCGTCGTTTTGCCTTTCCATAGTACAAATATCCGATTGGAACGGTACAGCACAACATCTCTTCCAGACACATTGCCTGTGCAGCAAGTTGCAGACGGTCACAATCATCTTTTTTTGCTTCTCCACGCTTATATTCAATGGGAATGATTTCATAAGTCCCTGGTTTCCCATGAATGGAAACGCCTGTTTCTGAACGATGAAATTCTACAACATCACATTCTCCGGAAATGCCCAGCGTTGCAGAGGACACTGGCATTCCCCGGACAATGATTTGATTTCCTCTTGTTTCATGTCGTTCCTTATCATGGGCATTCTTATGAAAAATTTCACCGTCTACGGTTCGTACATTTTCTGCCCATTGCTGTTCCAGGTGAATCAACGCCCACTGACGGCGACAAAAACAAAAATGCTGAATTCCAGAAAGCATCAGATATTCATCTTCTGAATAACTCATGATAAAATTTGCAGCGTAACACCATCTAATGGTGTTACCTGTACATCATAATCTTCAAACCGCTTTGGCTTTGTAACACCTTCTTTTAAGGTGACCTGTAAAGAACGCTGTACTTTCGCAGAAGAATATTTTGGTGTTTTTCCTTCTTGTTCCCACCAATACAGTGCACAAACTTCCATGCTGCCTTCTGGACGAGCAGAAGAAGCATCGTTTTCCAGCAGGGTTCTCATTGCTTCCTTAATTTTTTCTGCGTCTTCATCACGAAAGCCAGTCTTTTCCGCCAACTGACAATTGATGCTACCCTTTGCCAGATACAGACCAAATGCAACCCGATGCTTCATACCCATGGTATCAGATGCTCTTTCTGTTTTATCTTCACTATTGACACTCTTTACAATCTGCATGCTGATAATATCCACTGGACTCACACTCTTTGCAATGCTGATGGTAACAGGACCTCTTACGCCAACAGAAACCTTGTCGCCCTTAAAAGCAAATACTTGTCCAAAGCTTCTAACATCAATCCACTGTTCACACGCAATTTCTGCAAATCGATCTTGGTCGGTTTCTTTTCCATTGCTTGCCTTTTTTAATTCTTCACAGCCCTCTGCTCGTGTTTTCAAACTCTTATAGCTATCCACACGATGGTCATTCGACTGGACAAAAACAGGTTCATTCATATCAATCAGTCGATTCCGAATCTTCCGCTTCAGACAAACATCCGAAATTTCTCCATAGCCGTCATAGTCTTCTCTTGGACGGTTTCCACACAACGGGTCACCATTTGGGTTTGCATTTTCTACGGAAATTAAAATGGCAAAGTCGATTTTTTTAGAAAGGGTACTCATGATTCTGTTTCCTCCTCATTGTTTGAATCGTTTTGGTTTTTACGCTTTTTATCAGCAGAAATTTTCTGCAACTGGCAGCTATAAGCATGCAAATATTCCGGCTCTAACTTGGAATTATCCATGAATGCAGTATGGTCAAACTGACTGGTAATTTCATCAATCATTGTGCAGTAATAATTTCGCTGTGTTTTTGGCATCGCAGAAAGATAAGGCTCTAACCGCTGCCGAATGACATTCCAAGTCCGATATGGCTGATTCACAAATGCTGTAAAATACCGGCGAGCATTGGTAATTCTGGCATCGTTGCCCTCTTTTTTGTTCAGAGCAACCGATTCCGCTACTTCTGCAACTGCCAGCAGTCTGCCATACAGATAATCTCTGCGGGTACAGGTTTCATCCAGTTCCATATTACATTCTCCTTTTTGTTCGCATATTTTTCTTCGCAGCATTCCGCAAGCACAGGCAACCACCAAATCCCAGTTGTATTTCTGTCCGTATGCCTGCGGATAAGCTGCCCGGTCACAAAGTGCCTGAAGCAAATCCATCGGAAATGCCTGTTTTTCCAGTACGCAGGGAAGCAAACGGTTCACAACAAATGACTTTAACTTGTCATCACACTTTAAAACATTTGTCTGCTCTGTCCCGTATGCACAATTTGCAATATCATACAGAGAAAATGAGAAAATCGAAAGTTTCTTTTTTCTCCAATATCGCCATGCAGTCTGTTCATGCCATGCCTGAAGCCGTTCAAAGAAAACAGAATGTTCCATCTGCGTATACATTGTCATGGAAAGTCGTCCAGTTGTTGCAGAATCCAGCACCATCACCGTGACATTGGAAAGCGGTTCTAATTTGCTTTCATATTCAAACAGCACATCTTTAAAATACGAACGATAACTGGTAAATGTATTTTCCTGTGACGATTCTGGTTTAAAATCGCTTGTCTGGTCATCAAATAGATTGAAATCAAAAGTTTCTCCAAAGGCTTCTTCAAAGTCAGAAAAAATTCCAGCGGAACTATTGGTAATACTGGGCAACTTTTTTAAGTCGCTTTCCCATGCAAGCAACATCATGGTTTTTCCAATCGGATTTCCCTGCCGCTGAATCATCCACCGCAAAGCGTTATGCATTTTCTGCGAAAAATCATAGCCAATGGAAATCGCCTGCTCTTTGTTCTGAAATCTGCCTCGGTAAGAAAAACCGTTTTCATCATTTGCAGAAAACAACTTTGCTTTATCTCCTGCATTTCTGATTTTATTGGGATGCTTATAAGAACATTCTGTCACTTCTCCGGTTGCATAACACAATTGCTGAACCTGCTGGGATGCATTCTGTTCTTCGTTCTGTGCAATCCAGCTTTCGTATAAAGTCGAATCCAACCAAGTTTCATCTCTACTGTTTGGATTCGACTGGTAAACTCGAAACCGTACCATACAATCTGATTGCACAATATCACAAATTTTTTCTTTTCCTAACATTCCCGTTTGTTCATCCAAATTCAAAACGGATGCTGCTAGTAAATCTTGTATCAAACAGCCTTTTTGCAAATATGTATAAATGGCTCGCACTGCTGGATGGGAATGCTTTCCCTCTGCCCACGATTTTAGTTGTTCCAGATAGGCAGCATATGACTTTGATGCCTTTTCTGCTTTTTCAGGAACATAATTCCCATAATCTCCAGCAAGGTAAATCAATTTATCTGCCAACGGATGCGGCGTAATTCCAGAACTACGAGAACCAGAATCTTCCGTTACTGGAATAATTGTTACAGCATCTTTTTTGTCCTCAATTTTCTTTGCTGCTTGAAATACGCCATCTTCTGACAAAGTCACTTCAATCTGTGCATTTGCTGTAGAATGTGCCACCGGCAACAAAACTGCGGTATCCCCATCAATGGGATGTCCACAAAAACGCTCATAAATCCGATAAAGTTCATTCGTCCACTGCAACACCATCACCTCCTAAAAATTCAGAAAGTCCTTGAAAATTTCCGTGTTCCTCCCCGAACGGCTTGATTTCCATTTCCCGAACATGTCGTTTGATGGTGCATTCCTCCGGCCGAATGAACGAAATCACACCATTTTTCATGATTGGATTCCAAAACCGAACCGTCATTTGCCCCTTATCCTCTGGTAAAACTGCTTCGTCTGCATAGGTGATGCCATGATAAAAAAGGCCATACGGAATTTCTCCGGAATCATCATAAAAGCCTATTCCTTCTTCAAATGCACAGGGTTCTACATATCCCATGCATTCTCGTGTGCCAAGGAAAATATCTCGTCTTCCGCCTCGTTCAATCATTCGCTTTGCAATGTTGTGATGCTTGTTTTCATTACGGTCGTGCTCTAACTCTGGGCGATTGTCATTCCACTCAAAATGTGCCCTTACATGATAACAAACATCTCGCAAATACGTACAATAGGACAAGTCGTTTTTTCCGCTTTGATAATAAACGGGGCGAATTCCTCTCCGTTGCGTTTGAATACGGTTCATGACTCGAACAGCGTCAATATACCAAACAATCGTTGGTTTCCAGTAAATGCTGTGCATAATGCCTTTCAGTGCTTCGTAAGTTGGAATCGGATAGCTGTATTTTTCCATTCCGGTTCGAGTCAAAACATCTGAAAATAACGCATCTGCACCATAAACTTTAAATTCAACGATATTTTCATGAGTCGGTTTGCTCATCTTCTCACTCCTTTTTATTTTTATAGGAAACATGCATCCATAGAAATCATTCCATCTACACAAATGCCCTGTTCAGAAGAATAAAATCCAGATTTCAAAGCAAGAACACCGGATTCCAATTGGATTAATGCATCTTTTGCTTCAAGAGCCTTTAAAGTTCCACTATAGACAGAAACCAAATACTGCTGTGCTTTTCGCAACAACTTCGGAAATGCATTTTCATAGAGTTTTCCATTCAAGTCCAGAATCAATTCTTCCCCTGCTCCATAGGGCACTAAAATATCTGTGGTCTGTTCTGCAATTACTTGAAATCTTTTACCAGCTGTACGAAATGCCTGCATATGATTTTTCAACCTCAATGGTAGGCTTCCATGCATTTGGGCTTCTGCTCGTTTCGCATTGTTGGAATTGGTAGACAATAACCGCAGCAACGTTTCATGATCTGAATCCGGCAGTGGATAAGAAAATTGATTTTGAAATGTTGTCAAATAACCTTCAAAATAATTCTGCATGATTTGCGGATGCAGCAAGTCCTCTTTTTCATGAAAGAAGAGGATTTTTTTCGTAATCTCCTGCTCTTTTTCAATCTGTTTCAAAGCAGCAGCCAACTTTTCTTCTTCCAATTGTATCAAATAAACGGAACAGCAATCATACTCCCCATTTCGATTGCAGCGACCAGCTGCCTGTGCAGCATGATCCAACCCCGACATCGACCGCACCACGCAACGAAAAGAAATATCAACACCTGCTTCAATCAATTGCGTTGTTACGCAAATCAAAGGTTGTTGCGTTTCCAGCTGTTCCCGCATCTGTTGAATCACCGTTCTTCGGTGTACTGGGCACATATTCGTGCTCAGGTGCAGAACCGTTGCAGACGCTCCATTCCGTTCCTTTAACTTTTGGAACATTGTCAAAGCTGCTTGTTTGGTGTTGACAACCAGCAACAGATTCCCGTTTTCCTGATACTGTTGCGTACAAAATTTGGCTGCTTCCTCATAGGAAAAAGATTTTTTCCCAGCTGAATGCAAAACCGTTCGCCGAAATGCATCAAAATCCGCCTGAAAATCAGCCGTCATGCTTTCTTGTTCATCTAATAGAATTGGGTATTCTGCTTGTTCCAGACAAGGTTGTGTTGCAGAACAGAGCACAACTGTGCTCCCACAGATATGTGTCAGAAAATTCATTGCCAAGTTAAACAGATGGATACACTTTGCAGGAATCGCCTGCACTTCGTCTATGATGATCACCGCACGGCATAGATGGTGCATTCTTCGTACAGAAGAGGATTTTCCATCAAAAAGAGCATTCAGAAACTGCACCAACGTGGTTGCAATTACGGGCACATCCCAGCGTTCTGTTCGCATTTGATAAGTAGACAGTTTTTCTGTTTCATTTTCATTTTCTTCCAATCGAGAAAAGACATTGGAATGATGTTCCAAAAAGTTTTCTTCCCCTGCAATTTCTCGAATCACATCGCTATTCTGCTCCAAAATAGAATTGAATGGTGCAATATAGAAAATCTGATTTACATTATGCTTCTGGCTATATTCAATCGCAAACCGCAGAGCAGACAGTGTTTTTCCACCGCCCGTTGGAACAACTAACCGACAGATTTTTACATCATGGTTCGCAAATGTGGCACAACGGTCGGAAATATTCATTCTTCGGCGAGAAATCAAATCGGTTTTCTTCCGAAATGCGGTGCATTTTTTCTGCATTTGCTTCTCCATATTATTCCAAACTCCCGTTGGTTCTTTTGGAGAAGTATATACAATGTCATCATTAAAATTCGCTGCATCTGTCTGATCGGCATCCATTAGAATAGACTGCATCAATCGTTCTAAAAAGCCCTGATAAAATGCAGGTATCACACATTTTGCATCTCCGGAAAGTTCCCGTTTCTCTTTTTCGCCTTTGGCAATCATTTCCTTGTAAAGTTCATTTATTTTCTGCTGCATAGCAGCATACTCTTTCACAGATTCCAGATAATACTTTTGCAATGTTTCATTTGAAACGATTTCCGGTAGTGCACAAATGACTTCTTTATCATGCTTTCGATTAGAAATTCGTTTCTGAAAATAATCCTCCCCCTTTTCTGTAATCCAATCATGCAACCCGTGGTGAGAGAGAATCGTTCTCCCGATCAAAAGAGCAGCATCCATAGGAAAGGCATTCTTTTTGCACAAGATTTGTGATAAAGCAAAAAGATATTTTGCTCCCATATAACTATGGTCAATTTCGCCTCTTTGTGCATCACTCTTCCCACGAATGTATTCTGTAAAATCCGTGCACAATTTTCCAGCATCATGCAAAATTCCCTGCAACCAAGCAGTGTGGGACATCTGAACAGCTTCCCCAAATTCACTTGCGATTTTTGCAACGTTGTTAGAATGTTCAGAAACAGTCTGTTCTTTTTTATCCGATTCCCGAATATGAGAGATATATTCCATCGCAATCATCCTCTTTATTGATTTTTCATATTTTTATTTTATCATATTTTTCTAGCTTTTGCAATCACTTTTTATAGAATTATGCCTTCTATTGCCCAGTTTCGACATGATTCGACAAAATTCGACAAAATGAAAAAATAAAAAAGCATTCTCACAGTTCGTTTCTGCAATTTTATTATAACACCAATAAAACCGTTCCAATGGTCAACAATCCCAAACCAATTCCAGAACGGCGATTCAATCGTTCCTTTAAAACGAAAGACGAAAACGCAATGGTAACCAAAATGCTCAGCTTATCAATCGGCACAACCACGCTTGCCAACCCATCCTGCAAAGCTCGATAATAGCACATCCAAGAAAGTCCGGTTGTCAATCCGGAGAGCACCAAAAACAACAAGTCTTTTCGGTTCAGTGCTCGCAGGTTGTGTTGCTGTCCGGTCACAAACACCATTACCCATGCCATAACCAAAACCACACACGTTCGGATGGCTGTTCCTAAGTTGGAATCAATGTTCTGAATTCCTACTTTTCCCAAAATAGAAGTCAAACTTGCAAAAACGGCAGAAAGGATAGCGTAAAATAGCCATCCTTTTTTCGTTGTGGATTGCGGTTTGGCTTGTGTGCGTTTGGGCAACATCAAGAATGTACCTGCTCCAATCAACAGCATACAAATGATTTTTTGCATGGTCAAAGCTTCTCCTAAAAAGAGAAACGCCAACAGCATCGTTAAAATGGTGCTGAATTTGTCAATCGGTGCAACCTGATTGACATTGCCCAGCTGCAACGCTTGAAAGTAGCAGAGCCAGCTTGCACCCGTTGCACAGCCGGACAGAATCAAAAATAAGAATGTTTTCCCAGAAATTGCTCCAATTCCGGAAATTGCCCCAGTCAGCAGCACCAATAGCCACGAGAACAATAGAACAACGCCTGTTCGCAAAGCAGTTGCAACCGTAGAATTGATGTGTTGCATGCCGATTTTCGCTAAAATTGCGGTAACACCTGCGAATATTGCAGACCCACACGCAAAAAGCAACCACATTTTTCTTCATCTCCTATGCATGAAACCGATACCCTGCACCCCATACGGTTTCAATGCATTTTGGATGTGAAGGATCTTCCTCTAATTTTTCCCGCAGACGATTGATATGAACCGCAACCGTTGCATTATCACCCATGGCATCCATGCCCCAGATGCGTTCATACAAGGTTTCTCGGTCAAAAACTGTGTCTGCATTTGTCACCAGAAACAGCAGCAATTCATATTCTTTGTTTTTCAAGCTGACTTCCTGTTCCCGAACAAATACCCGATGGGACTTCGGACAAATCCGAATTGCTCCAACCGTAATCTCTTGCTGGGTTTCCTGTGGCGTCTTCAGGCGTTTGTAGGTTGCAATGTGTGCCTGTACCCTTGCCACCAGTTCACCGGGGGAAAATGGCTTTACTATATAGTCATCTGCCCCCAATCCCAGCCCACGGATTTTGTCGATGTCCTCTTTCTTTGCGGTTACCATCAGAATCGGAATGTCTAACCGTTCCCGTAGTTTTCGGCAGAGTGTAAATCCGTCCAGCTGCGGCAGCATCAAATCCAACAAAATCAAATCAAATGATTCTGTTTGTGCTAAGTTCAATCCAGATACGCCATCTGTAGCAATGGATACCGTAAACCCATTGATTTCCAGGTAGTCCCGTTCAATCTCTGCAATTGCTGCATCATCCTCTATGATACAAATATGACTCATGTTTCTGCCCCCTTCTTTGGAATCGTCAGCAAAATCCGCAACCCTTTCGGTGTTTCCTGCTCTGCTCGAATTGAACCGCCGAACAGCTCTAAGATTTTCGCTGTAATTGCCAACCCCAGTCCGCTGCCAGATTGCGGGTTGCTGCGAGCAGGGTCACTGCGGTAAAATACATCAAATAATTTCGGTAATGCTTCTGCTGGAACACCTGGTCCATTGTCTGATACTATAATCGTTGCATCAGAATCCGTTTCTGTGCAGCGAATCCGCACTTGCACTTCCGGAGCATCCTTATATTTCAGGCTATTTTCCAGCAAGTTGGTAATCGCATTTCGGAACTGCACCGGGTCTGCATACACCGTGCAAGCTTCTGGAATCTCTTCCAGTGTAATCGTCATTCCCTGTTTTGCGTAGGCTTCCGCATTTTCAGAAATCAAGCTGTTCAAAGCTTCTGCAACAGGAATCAATTCTGGATAAAATGGACTATCGCCCAAATCCAACTTGGAGAACAAAAACAGCTTGTCCACCATGCGGTCAATATCATTTGCCTTTTCCCGAATCGTCTGCATATATTTTTGCTGCCGCTCCGGTGTTTGAGCGATTCCCTCAATCAATCCTTCAATATACGCTTTAATAGATGTCAACGGCGTTCGCAAGTCGTGGGAAATGCCGGCAATCAATTCTTTTCGGTTTCGCTCTTCCCGTTCTATCTGTTCAATGGATTGCTGCAACCGCTCTGCCATCTGATTAAAATCTTTGAAAACCGGAAGAAATTCATCTTTTTCTTTATAGACAATGCGATAAGTTAAGTTACCGTTTTGAATTTCATGTACACCAGAAACCAAAAGATCCAGCGGCTTTTCAATTTTCCGGAATATAAATTTCGTCAAAAATTGGTTGGTGACCAAAACCGCAGCAACAATCAAAACAAACAGGACAAGAATCCAATATTTTACAATCAATTCATTCCATGCACTTTCCTTGACCGGAGCAGAGAAAAATAAATAAATCGTGTAAGAAATGCCCTCTATTTCTGCCTGTTCCATATAAAGGCTACCGTTTGGTGTGCTACTGGATAACTCCTGTAACGATTGGCTGGCAAGTGCCTGCGTGCTTGTTCCCATGGAACAAACCTGTGCATCGCCCTGATAAATTTGCAGTTGGATTTCCTGTGTTCCGACATATTTCTCAACGGTCTGATATAAATGCGAATCAGTAAGTACTTCATGTTTCGTTTGCAAGAATTCTTTCGCCTGCTCCATGAGCAGATGTTCTAAATGAACCGTGTTTTCTTCCCGAACCGTTTCATCCATTACCTGCTTATAGACCACATTTACAAAGAATAGCAGAGAAACTGCCAAAATCAGAACGCTAACCATTGCTGGAATCAGCAACATAAATAAATTCGAGAGAAACAGTCGTTTTTTAATGGTCAATTTCTTCCGCCTCCTCTGTATTTTATTATAGCACGGGTTTCTTTTATCGTCAACGCTTCTGTTTGAAGAGTGTTCGGGAAAGAATGGATGCTGTTAGAATTGCCACGACGGCAAACAATCCAAAGAATAACAGGGTTGTGCCAGTCGGAACAGCAAGGTGCAAAATGTCTAGATGCAACAGATGCTGTTGCAGCCACAGACAAAGTGCAATGGCAAAATAGAATCCAATGGCAGAAGTCGCTGCGAAAAATACCTTTACTTTTGTAAATGGTAAACACATCTTGAAAACGCCCAGCAATCCAACTGTTCCAATCAACAGAAACAGCAAGGTGTTTGCCTGTGTCTGTTCACCGGACAATCCAAAAATACCCATTGCATGCAATACCAAATAAAATAAGAAACAAACGCCGATTGCAAGTGCATTCGGTGCAGCCCTTCGGATGGCTTCCGGCAGGAATTTTGTCCGGACAGGTCGAGAATCTGGCAGGAATGACAAAAAGAAAGACGGATAGCCCTCAATTACCAAGTCAATCAAGGTGATTTGAATCGGAACGAATGGGAATGGTGTATTGGTCAGCAGACAGAGCACACACAACAGAATCGAATACAGCGTCTTGATGAAAAAGACACCGGCAGACCGTGTGACATTGTGAACCACTCGCCGCCCCTCCAACAGGACATCTTTCAAGACAGCAAAATCGGAATCCAATAATACAAGTTGGGCTGTCTGACGGGCGGCATCACTGCCCTGCCCCACTGAAATGCTGCAATCTGCTTCTTTCAATGCTAACAAGTCGTTGACACCATCACCCGTCATCGCAACAGTGTGCTTCTGACGGTGAAATGCCTGAATCAGCTGTTTTTTCTGCTGTGGGGTCACTCTTCCGAAAACGGTATACTGTGCCGCAGCAGCATCCATCTCAGAATCTGCAACCGTTCGCATATCGACCCAGCGGTCACCCTGAAAAATACTTGCCTGCTGTGCTATTGCGGAGGCAGTCATCGGATTATCCCCAGAAATCAGCTTTACAGAAACGCCCTCCTGCTGAAATGCTGCAATTGTTTTCGCAGCGTTGGCACGAAGTGGATCTGTCAGAATGACTTCTGCCAACAGTTGTATTTCCGGCAGCGGCTGTTCTTTTTGGACAGGATGTTGCGTGATTCCGGCTAAAAGAACTCGCTTTCCGTTTTGCTGTGCTTCCAGAACGCTTTCTGGCAGCTTCTCTGGACTGAGCCTTTCCGGTGCTCCAATAACAAGTGTGCCTGCTCCGGAGAACGTCATTGCACTCCACTTTCGGTCAGAGGAGAACGGAATCTGCTCTGTAACGGATAATGTATCCATTCCATCAAAATAAGTATGCATTGCCTGAAAAGTCGCATTGTTATCCTGCGTATGCGTTAAAAAGTTCCCCATCCATTCTTGAAACATTGCAGAATCTGTTCCCGGAAACAAAACTGCTTTTTCAACTTTCATGTTTCCCTCTGTCAATGTTCCGGTTTTGTCCAGACAGAGCACATCAACGTGTGCTAGATTTTCCAGTGAATACAAATCTTGCACCAGTACATTTTTCTTGGAAAGTGTAATAATTCCAGCAGCTAGGCTGATACTAATGAGCAGATACAGTCCTTTCGGCAGCATTCCCAACAAGCCAGCGGAAGTTCCAACGACGGCATCATACATGGAACTATCCCGAAAAAACAATGCCTGCACAAACAGCAGAATACCCAATGGAACAATACAAAGGCTCGTCAAGCGAGTCACTTTTCGCATCGAACTAACTAATTCTGAATGCATGGCCTTGGTTTTCTTGGCTTCTTTCGTCAATTTTGCAGCGTAGCTCTCACTTCCGACATGGAGTACAGTTGCCTGACACGTTCCGCTGATGACAGAACTGCCTGACAATAGCGTATCGCCTGCTTTTTTAAAAATCGCATCAGATTCGCCCGTCAGCAGCGATTCATTCACCTCAATCCCGCCACTGCGGACAACGGCATCGGCACAAATCTGATTGCCACTCTCCAGCAGCAAAATATCCTGTTCCTGTACTTCCGCAATGGAAACAGATTGTATTGTCCCATTACGTTCAATTTTGGCATTTGGCTGTGATAAAAGCGTCAGCTTCTCAATCAATCGCTTTGCTTTCAATTCCTGTGCAATCCCAATGACTGTATTTAAGGCAATCACAAAAATAAAAAACAAGTTCGACCATGCATGGACTGCAATCAAGGCAATGGCAATCAGCAGATTCAATAAATTGAACAGCGTACACACATTATCTCGCAAAATCTGTGCGGTGGTTTTAGAGGCAGTTTCTTTTGCTTTCATACAAGCACTTCCCTTCCTGTTAAGTTATCTTTAGTTTATCGAATCGGTTATAAATACGCATAAACCAAAGTTAAACAAAAGATAAAATCAAACCTGCCGCAACTTCGATTTTTGTTCCAATCTGTCAAAAAAGCTGTAAAATCAAAAGCAGCAGGAACATCATGCAATCTTCCTGCTGCCAATTTTCATTCGTTTATTTCTTTTCGTCCAGCAATACAACGCCCTCTGCCGGATTTTTGTCAATTGCTCCGACAATGCGATGCGGAACATAGCATTCTTCCAATAATGCAATGTCTGCATCTGCCAATTGAACAGATAATGCACTGGCTGCATCATCTAAATAGCTGGATTTGGTTGCACCGACAATCGGAGCAGCAACTCCCTTTGCCCACTGCCAAGCCAATGCAATCTGCTGCATTTTTACACCGTAATGCTCTGCTACTTCTGCAACACGGCGGACGATCTGCATATCCTGTTCTTCTGTACGGTCATATTTTCCCATTGCAACCCGGTCAGTTTTGCTGCGGCAGGTGTTTGCTGTCCAAGTTGGACGAACCAAATGTCCCGCTGCCAGCGGACTGTATGGCATTAATGTCACGCCCATCTGCTTGCAAATTGGAATCAGTTCCCGTTCATCTTCCCGATACAGCAGATTATAATGATTCTCCATCGCCTGAAAAGGTGTCCAGCCGTTGTCACGAGCTGCCAGCTGCATATTATAAAACTGATACCCGTACATGGCAGATGCACCCAATGTCCGAACTTTTCCAACTTTCACCAGATCGTTCAGGGCTTCCATCGTTTCTTCAATTGGGGTTTCGTAGTCAAACCGGTGAATGATATAAAGATCCAAATAATCTGTTTCCAGACGCTGCAATGTGCCATCAATTTCCCGATAAATGGCTTCTTTAGAAAGCCGCCCCGGATTAAAATAGACTTTCGAGGCAAGAATGACTTTATCACGGGCAATATTCTTTTTCAGAGCGTGTCCCAGATAATGTTCACTTGTGCCAGCAGAATAACAGTTTGCCGTATCAAAAAAGTTGATACCCAAATCCAAAGCATGCTTGACAACCGTTTCGGTTTCTGCTTCATCCAGCGTCCAATCGTGCATGACTCCAGCTTTTCCGAAACTCATACAGCCAACACAAATTTTGGAAATTGTAATATCTGTATTCCCCAACTTTGTATATTCCATTTTTCATCGCTCCTTTTGTTTTTTCGGCAGTTTCCTGCCTGCTCCTATTATATGTCTTTTTTTGTTCATTTGTAAAGATACCTTTGCCATCACCAGAAGATGGATTCCTCTGCAAATTTTTTCCGGTATTCGGTCGGAGCATTGCCTGTGATTTTCCGGAACTGCCGATTAAAGTTGGAAAGATTCCGAAATCCACAATCAAATGCAATCTCCAGCACGCTTTTTTTCGTGGACAGCAATTCTTTGCAAGCCTGATTGATGCGATAATGGGAAAGATACTCCACCGCACGAAATCCCACTTGTTTTTGAAACTGATGCATAAAATAGCTTTCGCTCAAGTGTACAGAATCTGCCAGCTGCTTGACGGTAATCGGCTCTTGAAAATGTTCTGCAATATATTCCAGTGCTGGGCGAATCGCCTCTCCCAATTCATAGAAATCATGTTCTACGGTTGCTTCTGTTTCCAACAGCCAGAACAGCCGCAGCAATTCACTCCGCATCAGCAAGTCCAGCTGTGGCGTATCTCCTTTGGCACAAGAAAAAATATTGTTCATCATCATCTCTAATTCCGCATAATAGGGGTGGTCGGTCGTGATATGCGTTGGAATATGCATTTTTCCAGTTATCAGCGGCTTGATACAAGCTGCAATTGCACGGTCAGAATCAAATCCTCCGAAAATTTCATATCGAAATACCAGTGTATCATAGACCTGATGTATGGATTCCCGTGGATAAATCGAATGCATGACATTTGGTTGAATGATAATGATATCCCCTGCCGCAGAGTGAAACTTCTCCTCTCCGCAGATAAAAGAAGCAGATCCCTCCCGTACAAAATTCAGTTCAAATTCCCGATGCCAATGCATGGGGACACAGTGAAAATGGTTCGGAATTTCGCATGCATAGTATCCAAATGGCTTGATTTCTGAACCGTGGATGCGGTTTTCTCTCGAATCTCGGTCATTCATTCAAAAACACCTCCGAAAAAATAGAATTGTATCAGAATTGCGTAGAATATCAATAGAATTTTGAACCGTTTTGTAGTATTATATCATACAGAAGAACAAATTGCAATGGACTTTTTGAAAGGAAGTGCTGTTATGATTAAAAAATATGTTTACGGAACCCCATTCCCGACCGATGCAGTTGTTTTGGACGTTCAGCCGTCCACCGATGCACTGCCGTTTTTTGAAACAGACCAGCAAGGGACATTCACTTACTCGCTTTCTGAAAACGACATTGTCTATGGTCTGGGCGAACAAATTCGTGGCATCAACAAGAGAGGCTGGCAGTATGTCAGCTGGAACTATGACAATCCCAATCACCACGAGGATACTCGTTCCCTCTATGGTGCACACAACTTCATCATCATTCATGGTGCAGTGACCTTCGGTGCATTCTTCGACTACGCCGGAAAGATGGAATTTGACATCGGCTATACCAAGCGGAGCGTAATGCAGATTCATGCTGCTTCCAATAACCTGACGGTTTATATCATCACAGGCGAAAGCGAAAAGGACATCGTTAAGCAGTTCCGGAAAATGGTTGGCAGAAGCTATATTCCGCCGTTCTGGGCATTCGGATATGGTCAGAGCCGCTGGGGCTATAAGACTGAAGAAGATATTCGCACGGTAGCAAAACAGTATCATGATGCTGGCATTCCACTGGACAGCATTTATCTGGATATTGATTATATGGAACGGTACAAGGATTTTACTGTTGATACCGAACGATTCCCGAACTTGAAAGGACTTGCCACAGATATGAAGGAACAGGGCATTCACCTCGTTCCGATTATTGACGCTGGCGTAAAAATCGAAGACGGCTATGATGTCTATGAAGAAGGCGTACAGAACAAATATTTCTGCAAGAATGCCGAAGGCGGCGACTTTGTCGGTGCTGTCTGGCCGGGTCGGGTACATTTCCCAGATTTCTTGCAGCCAAAAGCAAGAGATTGGTTCGGTAAGAAATACGCTGTTCTGACGGAACAAGGGATTGACGGTTTCTGGAACGACATGAACGAACCTGCCATTTTCTACACCGAAGACCGCTTGGCAGATACCTGTGCAGAAATTGAAAAGCTGACAGCTGGCAACATGGGCATTCAGGAATACTTTGCCTTTACTGGAATGGTAGCTGGTTTGAATGGCAACATCGGCGACTATGACAAATTCTATCACAATGTGGATGGAAAAATGGTCAAGCACAGCGAAGTGCACAACCTCTATGGCATGAATATGACACGCTCGGCATTTGAAGCGTTGCAGGAAATTTCTCCGGAAAAGCGGACACTTTTCTTTTCTCGTTCCTCTTATATTGGTGCACACCGTTATGGTGGCATTTGGCAGGGCGATAACAAATCTTGGTGGTCGCATATTCTCCAGTCCATGCAGCAGCTGCCGGCTTTAAATATGGCTGGATTTCTCTTTACTGGCTCGGATACGGGCGGATTCGGCTGCGATACAACGGAAGATCTCATGATTCGTTGGCTGCAATACTCCCTGTTTACACCGCTGTTCCGCAACCACTCCGCAGACGGTACACGGGAACAAGAACTCTATCAGTTCTCCAATGTTGAAGCTACTGGCAAAATGATTCAGATTCGATATAGCCTGATTCCGTATCTCTATAGCGAATTTTTGAAGGCTGCTTTGAACGATGAGATGATGTTCAAGCCGCTGGCGTTTGATTTCCCAGATGATGCCATGGCAGAACAGGTAGAAGACCAGCTGCTGTTGGGCAATGAATTGATGATTGCACCAATTTACAAGCAGAATGCACAGGGTCGATATGTCTACCTGCCGGAAGAAATGATGCTGGTAAGAATGCACAGCAGCAAGGATTATACAACAGAAATTCTCCCGAAGGGGCATCACTATGTTTCTGTTGGATTGGACGAGCTGGTCTTCTTCATCCGGAATCAGAAGGCAATTCCGTTTGCAGAATCCGCTGAAAACACGGCGAAAACAGACTACAACACCATTCAGCTTTTGGGTTATGAAGGCAGTTCTTATGAATTGTATACAGATAATGGCACTTCTCCAAATCCGGAAGATAGCCTCACCATCAAAACATTATCCTAACAGTTGAAATCTCCTCATAGATAAAAGAAATGCGTATCGGTTTATAAAATCGGTACGCATTTCTTCTTAATGATTCAATTTTTTTGTTTCTGGAATTTTTTCTGCATCCAGTCTGTTCCTTTTATGGCTGCGATTCCAATCAAAACGCCAATCACTGTCCCAGCGAATACGTCCGATGGGAAATGTACAAACAAATACAGCCGAGAAAAAGCAATAACTGCTGCTAAAAGATACGCTGCAATTCCCACTTTCCGATTCCAATGCCAAAGCACGGTTGCTGCTGCGAAAGATACCATGGTATGACCAGATGGAAAGGAAAAATCAGTTGGCATTGCAATCAGCATGGTATGATCTTCTATCCAGCAAGGGCGATTCCTTGCTATCACATTTTTCAAGAATAAATTTCCAATTAGTCCACAGCCAACACAACCGACACCCAGTTGTATCCCGTTTTTTCGAGTTTTCGGAAGAATTAGCAGGAGGATTGCAAGCAAAATCCAAAGAATTCCACCATTTCCCAAAGCGGTAATCTTCGGCATGAGAAAATCCAAAACGGAACAAGAAAAAATTCGCTGAATAGCATGTAAAATCTGAAAGTCTAATGTTGTTAGTCCTTGCATTTGTGCCATCTCCTTTTTTCAGAATTTATAAAACTCTTATCTGTTTGTTCCCCGTTTTCTTTAGTATAATAGATGGGGTAAAACAAAAATGAAAAGAAAGATAAACAGGAGGTAAACTTTTTGAAAAGTGGGAATCCGATATTTTTCGATTAAGAAAGAAAATAGTTGTTTTCTTTTCCAGTTTGTGCTACAATACAACTAGTAGATTTTGTGACTATCAATAGGGGGAATCGTTATGTATCCGAAAAAAGGATGGATTTTGGCAGCAGCACTTCTTATTTTATGTAGTGTTGGCTGCACAGGACAGACCGGAGAAACACATCGTTTGTATGTGCAGACTGCTGGCTCAGAATCGCAGATAGCAGAAACTTTGCCGACCGCAGAGCAAGCCGAATGGATGAATGCGGACTCGAATGTTGTTTCTACGAAAGCGGTCAAAACGAAAAAAGCAACGAAAACAACGACAAAAAAGAAAAAATCATCCAAGAAAAAGACGACAACGAAACAGAAAAAAGAAACGACTGCAAAAGTAACAACGGAAAAAGCTGCGAAAACCACCAAACCCAAAACAACAAAGGCTTCTAAAACAACTACAGCTCCTCGCATTGCAGCAACTATGCCACGGGAAAATCCATTTCGTACAACAACTGTACGAAATCATACGGAAAACGCATCCAATCGAACAACAAAAACATCCAGCAAGGCGGAATCTCCTGCTTCCGTGAAAATGACTACACTCAAGACAAATGTTGTGATTCGGACACAGCCGCCTGTTCCAATAACGATAGCACCAGTAGAAACAAACCCTGCTCAACCGGAACAACAGACAGATAAATATTTGTCGCTCAGTGATGGAGAAATGCAGGGAGCAGGCATTGTTGTTTCGGGCAATCAGATTTTCTTGCAGGCTGCTGGCATTTATCACCTCTCTGGGAACTGGAATGGCAGTATTTGTGTACAAGCAGGGGCTACGGATACGGTAGAATTGCGGTTGGAAGGTGCTTCTATTTGCGGAGTGAATGCACCAGCGATTCAAATTCAACAAGCCGGAATGGTCACAATTACAACTGCCGACCATACAGAAAATACAATTCTTGCAGAGCAGGCAGGGTCTGTAATTGATAGTTCATCTGCGTTGCAATTACAAGGAACAGGGGCACTACAAATTCAAAATGAATCTGGGAATGGAATCGCTTGTACAGATGCCATTACGATTACAGAAGGAATGTTTTCAATTGCTGCAAAGGATACTGCGATTTTATCCGGTCGAGATAGCAAGATTTTAGATGGAACGGTTATTGCCAACGGTGGGCAATCGGGAATTCGGTGTGATGGCAGATTCTCTGTAGAGGGCGGAACATTACTGGCAACTGGAACAAATGCAAACATTGCTGATAGTACACAGCCAACTGCACAATTTGATTGGAAAGAAATCATTGCAAGTGGACATGCGGTTTCTTTCCAAATCAATGGCATCGAAGTTGCAAAGGCTGTGCTGCAATACGATGCAAAAACCTTTTTCCTCTCCTGTCCAGATTTGAGAATTGGAAATAACATTGATTTCTTGATTGATGGGATGAATGTGGAAACATTTGAACAGCAAGAGCAGGATGCACGTTGGAATGAAAAAGAATAATCAAAATGCACAACCTTATTATATTCATTAGAAACTAGTAAAACTAAAAATAATTTTGCTAGTTTCTTCTTCTAAGTGCTAAAAATACCACTCTTACTTTTTTTCTTTCGGAACTAAAAAATATAGTTGACTTTTGTGGTGGGGTATGCTATAATATAAAAGTCGTCAGGGCAGGGAACAACATCAAAGGTCAGACGAAAGAAAAATCGCGGGATGGAGCAGCTAGGTAGCTCGTCGGGCTCATAACCCGAAGGTCGTCAGTTCAAATCTGGCTCCCGCAACCATAACTGCACTGCACAAATGATACAATTGTGCAGTGCTTTCTTTTTGGAAA
>JABLTO010154791.1_pt1 | contig 22009 bp, 13 predicted proteins | sample 7160091 | NCBI WGS metagenome assembly JABLTO01 (sample SAMN14651225, study PRJNA627086) | human gut metagenome | isolation source: feces | host: Homo sapiens
TGGATGCTTAATTTCTTTACTCATTAATTATACCGAGGGCAACCGGAACACGCTTCCGGTCATCTTCTAAGTAGATTATACAATGGGGCACCTGAATTTTCAAGTGCCCTTTTTGTAAAGTAAAGCGAACATTCGCAATCCGCTTCGCTACTTGCTCATGAACGCAGTCACTTCGCGACCTGCGTTCAAATCTCAGATTTTCAGGTAAGACTTGATTTTATCCTCCTGCAGTTCTTCCCCAATCACGATCAGAACCTCCTGCCCCACATGAAGCGGACGGATTGTAATTTCATTCTTCGTAGCATTTAATTCAATCCACTGCTCTCCATCACTCTCTGTCCGGGCAGACTGTCCAGAGCTGTCTTCGCTATCGCTATCTATTCTCATAAATCCCTTCATCCTAAACACACGCCCGCATTCAGGATCAGACAGAATCTTCTCAGCTGCTTCCCGCAGCTCCTTCTCAGTCATCTTCACATTCATAAAATACAGAGAAGTAAACGCATCCTCTGCCTCGAACTCCGGTTTCCTGTAGCTTGCCATCACATATCCACAGGATGCGATCCAATCAAAGTCCTCTTTCGACATCTCATCCCAATTCTTGTGGATAACATTAGCAGTATCCACACCATTCATTTCACAATGAAATCTCCTGCTGCAATGAACCTTCTCCAGTGCATGATTCACATGCTCAACCGTCCCCTGGATTTCCTCAGACGATGCATCCTGGCTCTTGCTCATCACAATACATCCCGCATCTGCCACCTCCGAAGCCAGAATAAAATCCGCCTCCTCCGACAGATCACGCTCCAGCTTCGAATCCACGATCCCGACCACATTCCCAATCTGATACCAGCGGTTCAACGGCTCCTCATGAAGAATATCAAAGAACTCATCCACATCAAAAATCCCCGACGGCTCCACGATCACCCGGTCATAACCGCACATCCCCATAGCGATCAGCTTAGTCTTAAATCTCCTCCTGTGACAGTCCTTATCACACCCGCCCGAAATCATCTCCAGCTCACAGTTCTCTCCCATCAAATCCTGAAGAAGCATCATATCCACATTCACAGCCCCGTAATCATTCTCCAGAATCCCAATATTATTACCGGCATCCATCAGATACTGCGCATACTTCCTGATAAACGTGGTCTTCCCTGAACCAAGGAAACCAGTGATCAAATCTACCTTTACCATTTGATGTCTCTCCTTTGCTGTATTATTTTCCTGTTCTTATCTGTCAAATAAAACTTCATCATTTATCATCCATGAACCACTGCGGTTATTCCCTTCTCTTACAAGAATCCCCCTCTGCTGAAATGGTGCCATTAGTGCCATAATTGCTGTCACCATTGGCACCATTCCCCTGATCCGGAGAATAATTGTCGTCCAACAACACAATAGTCGTGTTCACACACCCATTATATACATTCTGCAAATCCAAACGCAACTACTTTATCACATATAGCATATGCAAAACTCCTTCCGGGCACTGCTATGCTTCAACAGAATGCGTGGAAAAAGGCACTGCCCGCGAGACAGGATACCCTTTCCGCAGACAATGCCCTTCTTATTTTATTCCACTGTTCTATTTCTTCTTTTTGCGTACAATCACAAATCCAACCGCCGCTGCAGCCACAGCCAGAACCACGATCCACATCACGATCGGTGTGTTATCCCCTGTCTTAACCTTATGCGGAATTGATGGACCACCAGGAACATCCGGTGTCACTCCCGGTGTCACTCCCGGTGTAGTAGTAACCACTGTATTGGTGATCGTTATAGACTTCTCAACCTCAGTACCTGTGAAGCTTACATTACCCTCACCACTTACCGCAAAACCAAAGGTACTCTTATTAACCGGATTACCCTCTGCGTCAGACTCAAAGACTCTGTAGGTATGAACCACATCCTTATCCGAGATATCTGCCACCTGGAAAAGAACCGTAACCGTATCATTCTGCTTCAGCTCAGTCGTGATCACCGTGGTCTCCTCACCGGTTGCAGGATCCACCTCATTCACAGTTGCATAGAAAGTCTGATCCGAAGTAGTCGCAACGCCATCCTTCAGAACCTTCTTCTCAATATTCAACTGTCTCTCCATGTAGAAGCCATCCGGAATCTTAACATAAATATTATCTACCACAGCCTCCTGCGTATCGAAATGATCCGCAGACGGGTCAAAGGTAATTCTTGCAGAATCCTCTCCGTTTACCTGGATCATACAGTTCACTTCCACTCCTGTATCATCCACGAAGCTGTCATCCAATGGCCTTGGATTACCCTGTGCATCAGTCTCACGCAGATAATAGGTACCTGTGGGCAGATCCGAATAATCCACGCTTCCACTGTTCTGCCCCTGAATATGGATCGACTTCACATCCCCGTAAGGAATCGTCGCAGACTCATCAAGGAAAAGCCTTACATAATAAGTGGCATCTGCAGCACAGATATCCACGAAATCCATGGTATCATTATCAATAGCCTGAAGCTTCTTGGTAACCGTCAGACTTCCATTCTTAGACTTATCTGTCTTCTCAGCCTTGGGAAAAGCCTGCACATCATACTCAAACTTCTTCCCGTCCTCTGTATAAGGAACGGAAACCAGCATAGGAGAAACCCTGCACTCATCAATCGCACCGGTCTGCACCAGCAGATAAACACCCTTTGGCAGAGAACCAAAGAACAGCTTTCCCTCCCCGTCAGTCACTCCTGTGAGAGGCACGATCCCCACACCGCCAACCTTATTGGCAAGAACCTTCGAAGCATTCTCCGCATCCGCCGCAGTCTTCAGATTATTCAGATCCACACCTGCACCTGCAAGAGAAGATGCCAGATGGAAATATACCACCGGCTCTGTGTCCATATCTGCCACCTGATACAAGGCAAGAGGCACACCGGTCAGAGGAACCTGCTCTCCATCCTCCGTAACCGCCAGAGTCAGTGACAGGCTTCCGGTAGTCCTTCCGCTGTCCTCCGCTGCAAAAGCTCCCTGCACCATGCTCAGGAGCAGCATCACCGACATACATACCGCAGCCAGAACCCTGAGCCATTTTCTTTTCAAAAACTTTTCCTTCATATCCTACCAAGCCTCCGTTATCTCTGTTGGTTTCTCCGCTTCCTGCGGCGTTTAATAACAATTACAATAATGATGATAAGCAGTATCAGAACTCCCGCCCCACCGGCGATCATCAGCCTGATATCTGTCTTCTTCGTCTGTACTTCCTTCTTCTCTTCTGCCACCTTCTTCTCCACATACTCCGTGCGGTGTCCCCGCACCAGAAGACGGTGGGTATTGATCCCATATGGAGTACAGGTAACCAGCGTACACAGATCCTTCCCTTCCTCAATCTCCAGATCCGACATCTCCTCAGGAAGGACTACCTTAATCTGATCTACCTCATAGGCAAGCTTCCTGCCAAGAATATTCAGGATAAAAATATCTCCTTCTTCCATCTGGTCCAGATCCGTAAACAGTCTGGCACTTGGAAGCCCCCTGTGCCCGGAAAGAACACAGTGGGTACTCTTACCTCCCACAGGAAGAGAACTCCCCTCCAGATGCCCGATGGCAATCTGCAGAGCCCCCTCATCCGTCCCATGATAAATGGGAAGGGAACAGTCAATCTTCGGAACCTCTATATAACCCATGATCCCGGTTCCGGAAACATCCAGAAGACTCTCATATTTCTTCTTATCCTTCTTCGAAAGTTTCCAGTGGTCTGATTTCTTCAGTAAGCTCTTATTGTACTTTCTGGCTGCCTTAAGCATCTTCTTATTCTCGGAGACATCCAGCTTCTCCACCTGCTTGCTGTATGTGGCAATGGCCCTGGACTGATGCGCCTGATTCCACAGGTTACTCACCGTGGGATAAGAAATAAATCCCAGCCCCACCAGAAAGATCAGTATAATGAATATTGTTGATATGTGTTTTCTCTTCATAATAAAATTCTATCTCTTTTTACGCGTGCTGACAAGAAGCCAAATCAGCAGAACCAGCAAAATCGGAACTGCCACAAATGCAGCCACAATCCTGGTATCCACCTGCATAGCTTCCGCAGTGACACGGATATTCTCGGCATCCTCCTGATTGGCAACACGATGTCCCCTCACCAGAAGCCTGTGGGTATTGATCCCGTAAGGAGTACAGGTAACCAGTGTACACAGATCCTCGCCCTCCACAATCTTCAGATCATCAATCTCCTCCGGAAGAACAATACGGATCTGATCCACCTCATAGGTCAGTGTTTGATCCAGAGTACGGATCATAAACAGATCCCCCTCCTCCAGCTTGTCCAGATCAGAGAAAAGCTTCGCACTTGGCAGTCCCCTATGTCCGGAAAGCACACAGTGGGTATTCACCCCACCTACAGGAAGAGAACTTCCCTCAATATGACCAACTGCAATCTGCAGAACCGCCTCATCCGTACCATGATAGATGGGAAGGGAACACTTGATACCGGGAATCTCAATATAACTCATGATCCCGGTTCCGGAAACATCCAGAAGACTGTCATATTCCTTCTTCTCATCCTCCGCCAGCCCCAGACCATGCCCGGATTCATAAAGCTTCTCATTGTAGGCATCTGCCTCCGCCCACATCCTCTCATAGTCACTGGTATCCATCTCCTCCACAGCGTCCGAATAAGTGGCAATCGCCCTAGACTGATGGAGAGAGTTCCAGTAATCACTGACTGTCGGATATAACAGCACGGAGAGACCCACGAAAAATACCACTATCAGAATAATATTGGACCAATTCTTTTTTTTCATGTGCATCTCCCTGTTGTCAAATCTTATTTGTTATCAGGGGAACAGGTAACCCTGCTCCCCCTGATATGTCACTCACTGCAGTGTACAGCAGTAAGAATCTTATTTGTTATTGTCAAACCACAATTAGTGTTTTGCACTCATACGTCTCTTAGTAATAAGAAGAACGCCTGCACCAAGCATAAGGACAACACCAACTACGTAGAAGATTGTGGTACCGATGCCACCGGTTTCTGGAAGCTGAGAGCCTTTGCTGTTCTCTACTGTTGCACTAACAATACCTTTGTTGGTATCTGTAGATTCTACCCCATTATCATTATTAACCTTGATTTTTAATGAAGTAAGCGCTTTCTTCGCGTCACCATTCCAGTTCTGATTATTAGCTGTTTCTGCGTTAATCTGAATCTTAACCGGGTCTTTAAGAAGATTATAACCCTCTGGAGCCTTTGTTTCTTCTAAGAAATACGTTCCATCATCAAGTCCTTTTACTACAAACTTACCATCTTTATCAGATTTAAGTACAGTTGCACTTTCTTTATTAGGAATCCAACCTGTTAATTTGCCTTTAGAAACTATTGCATATTCTTTAGAATTTTCACCTCTATATAATATAAATTCCGCACCTTCAAGCTTATTTGTTGTATTATCTTTTTCAACCTTTGTTGTATCTAATTCATATGTAAATACAATAACTTTATCCCAAGGTGTTTCACCCTTGCTACTATTATCATTTGGGTTATTTGAATATTTAAGTTTCATCTGGTTTACATTGCCTGGTAAACCAATTACAGCATTTGCATTAAGCGTTGCATTAAAGTCGATTCTAATTTCAGAACCAGCCGCTATTTCTTCTTCTGCTGTTAAACTTTTAAGATCAGCTATTTCAACATGGAATGTGCATTTATCATCAGGATTCTTTGTAATCGTATATTTAGATGAAGCTATTGGTTTATTACCAATTTTAACTACAACACTTTTTTCATCAAATGTTAAACCTGCATCCATTTTATCTTCAAACACATAGTTATAGCTTTTATAATTAGCCATATCTGGTACTACTGAATAAAATGCAAATGGAACAGTATCACCAATATTATAATCAGCTACATCATTATATCCTTTTCCATAGTTAGCATCATCAGTTACCTGTTTAACATTTTCTTTTACCTTTTTCTCTGCTTTTGGTGTATCGGTCTTAGGTGTTACATCCGTATTTTTTACCAGTTTAATTATAAATTTAGTATAAGCATCGGCTCCCTCTGTATTTAAAGAACCGTCTTTATCTTTCACAAAATAATATCCAGCATCAAGATTTGCAATTGTATAATTTTTAGCAGCCTCAACATAACTTGATGTTCCAGTAGCTGTATTAAGATATTTAGAGACAACTGCTGCAAAGACATCCAGTTCTTCAGTTGTAAAAGTCAAAGAACCATTTGCATCCTGGGTTCCTAAAACTTTAGCAACATCTGCCGCAGTATTGCAGGCTGAAAACTTAGTGTTCTTTTCTTTTAAAGCATCAAGTAATGTTTTTTCCTCTACTGTTTTGGTACTATTAACACCCTGTCCCCACTCTACATTTGATAAGGTATTTCCTGATAAATCACCTTTAAAAATCTGATATGCTTCATAGGTATGTCTCTGATTCTCCTGATTAATTGTCAGGGTATACCCTCCATCTGCCATTACCGGCACACACATAGCTATAACCATGATTACTGTCAGTAATAAACTCATAATTTTCTTTAAGTGTTTCATACTTCATTCCTCACTTTCTTTTTATAAATATTTTCTTTTTTAATTAATTTATTGAATACGTTTCAGCCTAGATAGATTCGCCTGAGTTAGGAGGCTTTAGTTTCCCCTCCTTTCTCTGCGTTTCCGCCTCATCACGTATCCACACATCAGTGATCCTGCCATTAGGGCCAGACCCACTGCTGTAAACCTGTTGGTTCCGATTCCTCCGGTTTCTGGGAGTTCGTAGCCCGATTCTTTGTTTATAAATAAAATATTTATTTTATTTACTTTGGAATCATACGTAAATGTGTACGCATTCTGGGTTGATGAAACATCTCCCTTGTTTCCTACATTTACAAATTCACATCCATTTACATTGGTCTCTACTACTGTATAGGTTTTTCCATCTTCGAATATCGCACTTCCATCTGCTTTCACGATGTTTGCTAATTTCGCAGATCCACCCTGACATAGTGTAAAGGTTCCAACTTCTTTTTGTACATCTGCAGATTCACCTTCATAAACAGTAAATCCAAATACTTTTTTAGGATCATACGGCTGTGTCTGTCCATCTGAATTAATTACCTGTTTCTCTATAATCGGTTTCTTTTGAATCATCACACCAACCTTAGGCGGTTCTGCACGAAGATCAACAGGCTCATTTTGGGCATTATATGCCGTATACTTATAACCAAAACTATTCCATGCAATCTGTCCTGGCTGAGCCTCATCACTGATGAGACCTTTGTACTGCATTTTTATCGTTTGCTGCGGTTGCAGTTGAACATTATCACTAAACACTATTGCAAAGGACTTATCATTATCATTCCATATGTCATGCCATTCAGCATCTAAGACTCCATTGGAAACCTTTGTAGTATCAAATGACGTCTTCTGAGAATATTTTATGGTATAATCTGTTCCCTTAGTTAATGCCTTAACTGCATTGCCAGAACTGTCAGTGATAACAATACTCATAGTATCATTTATAAAGTTCACTTTGAATTCACTGTCTCTGTTGTCCTGATTAAATACACCTGTATCTCCACTATATGGCATGAGATCAACAACTACGAATTTACTAAATGGGTTTTTGCTGGTATTCTCAATATTATTTGTATAAATAACTGTTCTGTTATTACTGTCTCCATCAATAGTAATATAGTTGTTATCCGCTCTATAGCCCACCGCTTTATTACTTCTGTTAGTATCCTCTTCAATCGTTTTCCATGAGAAAGAAGCATAATCACCAAGTGCATATACATTTGCTTCTGCTTTTACTCCGGTAGGATTGCTGTTTCCATCAGTGACCAACTGTCCTGTCTTTACATCTGAACCCTGGAACTGTTCCTTCGGTGAAAAGGTAGCACTATTTGTGTATATCTTATTTGCAAACTCTGTATTATTCGTATATACCGTAAATATTGCCTTGCCACCTGCCGGAATACTCATGTTATCACTTTTTGCTATGTCAATAGATAGACTGCTCTGCGGATTACTATCATCAATTTGAGACCATACTTTTCCACTTAAATCATGAATTTCATTAACCTGGTTTCCATTAACATCCAAGATTTTCAGAGTGAAAACATTATATGAAATTCGATTGGCATCAGTAACACCTAATTTTGTTGCTTCCGTCTGACTTAATATATGAAATGGCTCATTCACAGAATCCGCGATTGTATAATCATCAATAGCTTTCGTTCCATCATTCAGAAGCTCAATTTTCCATCTTACTACTGACTGAGGTGAAATATTCATTTTTACATCCGTAATATCCTGTATTGTATCAATTGATTTGCCTAGGTTCACATATCCTGTGGCGCTTTTAGTAATACCGGGTAAAATAGCGTCTGTTGGCTTTATATTTACTGCTGAAGAAATATAATGATATTCTTTTCCTTCACTATAGCCAGCATCCCAGGAATCACCATTATTCTGGTTTGCATCATTCGGTGTTCCCTTAGTTTTGATTGTACCATATGGCTTGTATTCTACATCACCATCAACCTGTAAGGTAGCCGTATTGTTCAGGTAAACATCTGATGGGGCCTGACTTTCAACCTTACACATAACAAAAAAAGTAAATGCTTCATTTTGATTTAATACTAAATCACTGCCATCTGGTGCTTTAACACTAAACAAAATCTGTTTGTTATTCTGGAGATCTGTTGTTGCTGTAATTTTTATATCTTTCAAAGTACCACTATACTCAATATAATCCTTAAAATGCGGTGCATAATTTGTAGTATCCTCATTTTTATAAGAATACATATGTAGCATATTATAACCCGCAGCATTAATTCCACAGAAAGTCAAATTTCCACTATTATCAAGATTATCTATTATACTGGATACCTTAAAGGATTCCTTTCCTGTATTCACAGCTGTAATGTTATAAATAATGTATGTATCTCCTGCATTTTCTCCACTTTTCAAAAATATATCCTTACTACTTGTCCCTTGTCCGTTTCCATTACTAATTGCCCATACGTCTTTACGAATATCAGCCTTTTTTGCTGAAGTGTACTTATTGACAAATTTCACACTCAGGTACTGATTTGCAGTTGTCTCATCAATTGTAAATTCAAAACTATTGCTCTTCTGTACTCCATCTACACTTTCACCTGACTGATTAACTTTTCCTACTGTAACTTCCGGAACAATGCCCTCGTCGATCGTACCTGATGTCTCTTCAATGGTGTATGTTCCATATTCAAGGTTATTTATATCGTAGGTACCTGCAGTAAAATCATTTAATGTAAAATTCCTAATCTCCTGACCGTCTTTCTTCAGACTGAAACTTATCTTCTGTTTTTGTTCATCTGTTAATTTGGTAATATCAGCACCATACGATCCCTGAATTTCTTTTCTCACAACAAGGCTGCCTTTGTCAACTTTTCCATAGACCGTTACTGTATCTTCATTACCATTGATTTTTGCAGTGTTCTTAAACTCAGGCTTGGAAGAGCTGGAACTTTGTTCTTCTTCCTGCTTCGTTCTATATAGATAAGCCTGATAATTCTTAGTAACACTTTGTCCTGGTGTTAAACTTCCAATATACCAAGATAACTCGAGATAATCAAAAATGCCATTCACATAATTACCACTGCGTGAAACCTTAACGACTTCTTTACCAATTACAGTATAATATTGTGTATTCCAATAATCCCATCCAGTCAAATACTCTTGGCATGTTATACTACTCGCCAGTTTAAGATCATTTTGTGTTATCTGTCCTTCTTCAAAAATTTTAGTAACATTATCATTTAAAGTATACAGATTATAGTTAGGAATCAATCCTTTACTCAGTTTATCCTTAAGAATAAGATTATTTTTCTTACAGGCTTTATCTCCTGATTCATTCTGCATGGTAATACGATAGTCAAGAAGATGTTCTGAACCATATTCATAAACATTACCACCATCATTATAATCAGAATCTGAAGATCCTTTTACTTTTTTATCTATTTTAACTGGATAATCTATCCCTATTGCACCTGAATCTTTACTTTGTCCTGCCTGAGTAGATGCTTTATTGGCGATTGTCGAAACACCATCTTTTAAGTTATCCACATCTACCTTACATTTAAAATACATAGTCACTGTTTCATGGGGCTGTAACTTACCTACTCCCCATGTAAGTTTCTGACCATTTTGGGTTAACTTAACGTTATGTCCGGCTCCCATATTAGACTCTGCAAGAAATTTTCCGTCAGTAACAGTTACTTCATTTCCATTACTGTCCACCATCTGTTGAAATTCCAATCCCTCCTGTAACGTATCGTAGACTGTCTGAGGAGTACTCTCGGAATCATTATCATTTTTCAACGTTATTTTATAAGTAATAAAATCTCCATTACTAACTTTCTGATCTTTCTGGATATCTGAGTCGTTAATTTTATAATTTTCTTTTTCAATAGTTACTGTGGGAGCCTTATATTTAACAATAGTTTTTGTCTCCTTACCATTGAAACTTGCACTATTGGTAATATCTGTTCCGTTCTGTATCTTCAGATCCTCCATGGTTTTTGCATCTGCTACATTAACATTAAATGTTATTTTTTTCTCAGCTCCTCCTTCTATTTCACCCGGAGTCCAGATAATTTTACGTGTTTCAGCATTATAAGTAACGCCTGCCGGTAATGAAGCAATCTGATCAGCCGTCATTACTAAAGCTGGCGGCAAAGTATCTTCAACCTGCCGACTTTCACCTTTTTTGTCTTGCGCTGATAAACTTACAGTACCTGTGTTTTTAATCGTAATAGTATATTCAATTGTTTCACCAGGTTTTACCTCTACCCACTGATCCGTCTTTCCCGATTGAGTTTTATGCTTTTTGGTAAATTCAATCTTTTCTGATATGTCGGGTACAGATTCAACCCTTTTCTCATCTACATAGCTATCATTTCCCTTATAAGCTACAGTCTTTATGCCAACTGTATTTGCAATAATATCTCTCTGCACTTCACTTTCAGGTCTGGATACATAATTCTCAGCCAAAATCAATTTAGAAATATCCAATGTGGCTCCTGCATTAATTCCATCCATTTCCTTTGTTGGTACACCGTGAGCATCTACCTTAACGTTAGAAACAACAATTTTGTAAGTAACACTCTTTTTATCTTCGCTCAGTTGAATTTCTTCTATAGATGAAGAATTAGACTCAGTATTAGGCAGACTTGTAAAACTAAAAAGAATATTTCCACTTCCATCTACAATTGTCTTGTTTGTCTGATCAACATGTGCATCATTTGGGAAACTAATTCCTGCTGGAAGTTGTAAGGTATCATTCAATTCCACCCGACTGGTCCAGATTGAGCCTGTATCACTCACTCCGTCTCCATTATTTTCCTGAGCTGAAATTGTGTAATTCAGATTTCCGATTAGACGGTTCGTCTTTGGATCAACCATCATTTTTGTATTATCAACCGTCTTTTGCAGGTTACTCCATCTGTTCTCACCAGTCCATTTTAACTCAACTGGTCCTGACACATGATCTTTATTTGTTGCATTTACCACTTGTGGTGTTAATGTGACCGTCTGTGATTTATCCATAACTCCGTTTACAGAGTTAAAAGTCAAATCAAAATTAACAGTTGAACCTTCAGGTTGTGTAAATTCCACATATTGAGGATTACCATCTTCATCTGTTATCAGATAAACTGGTATCTTTTTTTTGGTCTCTCCATGTGTATACTCTACCATCATTTTGTTTTCATTATCAAAGCCCTCCAAAGTAACACCATATGGAAGTGAACTAAGACTAATTTGGATTGTACCATTACCCTGTATATTCGGATTAGAATATACTGAATTTACATTTACATGAAGTATATCTCCATTTTTGCCTTCTCCATTTGCTTCTTTTGCCGATAAATTTACTATAATTCTTTCATCAATTTGGTTTCCATTAGTTTTAGCCGGTGCTTTCTGTGGCTTTTTATGAGAAGTTACTGGTGCCACAGTCGGAGTTGCCTCCGGTGTCTCGGTCACTTCCGGTGTAGGAGTTACTTCTATATTATTAGCAGTATCATCCTTCTTGGAATCGTCTTCCTTAACATCCTCATCCTGAGTTTTATTCTCATCCGCCTTATCATCTGCTACATCATCCGCTTTGTTCTCCGGTTCCTGAGTCGGTTCTTCGGTAACTTCCGGTGTTGCCTCCGGCTCCTGAGTCGGCTGGGCTTCCGGTGTTGCTTCCGGTTCTTTGGTCGGTTCCGGTGTCGGAGTTGCCAATGCGGGATTCTCCGGGATGGAGACGTAGCCTTTGATGGTTTCGCTTCCTATATTATAGGTGTTGTTTCTGACTGCTTTGTCGGCGTCGCCTACGATGGCGCTCAGGGTGCTGTCGCTTACGGAGGTTACGATTCCGGCGTGGTCGGCACTGCCGTTGCTGTCTGTGTCCAGAAGGAGCAGGTCGCCGGTTTTCGGTGTGTAGCCATCAGGAATTGTATAGTTCCATGCGCTGCAGTCGCTGTTCTGAGGTACTGCGCTTGTTGGTACTCCTGCGTAGCTTAAGCAGAAGTCTGCAAACTGGGCTGACCAGTTGTCGCGGTATGGGTCGTTTGCCCATGCGCCGTAGCGGGTGTAGCCGTGGATGGTCTGTCCGTCCTCTGCCACTGCGTAGTTGGCTGTGCTCTCTGTGTATCCGCTCTGGGTTTTGGCAATGGCTGCAAGGTCTGCACCCCAATTGCCTGTGAGTGTAACACTGCTTACAGTTCTCTGCCATACATTGCCGTCTTCTACATCTGCGTTCGGGTCGGAGTAGCAGGCAAGGATGTGTTTGTGTTCTTCTTTGCCGCAGACAAGTTCTTTCTTATAGCAGTCGTCTGTGTGCTTATGTCCATCGTTCTCTTCCTGTCCGCAGATGAGTTCTCTCTTGGTCTCGTAGCACTCTTCTGTGTGGTGATGGGCACCCTCTCCTTCTTCTTTGCCGCAAGTGAGTTTTCTCTCGGTTGTGTAGCATCCATCGATGTCATTATGTACGTGGTCGGGATCTGTATTTGTGCAGGTCAGGACCTTTTCTTCTGTGTAGCAGTCGTCTGTGTGCTGATGTCCGTCGGATTCGGGCGTTGTACAGACAAGAACCGGTTCTTCCCGGTAACATTCATCCGTATGATGATGTGCACCTTCTCCTTCTTCTTTGCCGCAGATCAGCTTCTTCTCATAGCAGTCCTCTGTATGTGTATGTTCTTCTTTTCCACAGTGAGGTGTTCCTTCTGCCGTAAGTGCCGGAAGAATCAGTGCATATACAGTACAGAAAACTACCATGCAGGCAAGGATGCTGACTATGCCTTTCCAGCGTTTATGTCTGTTATTCTTATGTTTCAGGTTTGCTGTCTGCTGAGACAGAGACTCTTTCATATTCCTCTTCCTCCCTCTTTATTATTCTGTACAGTTTTGTACTTATCAGAAAATACGGTGTCATTTCTATGAAACCGTGCCAAATGTTTCCAACGGCCATATGCTGAATACGATCTTGCCGACGATCTGTTCCTCTGCCACAGGACCTACGGCTGTATTTCGGCTGTCCACAGATGTGGAACGGTGGTCACCCATTACGAAATAACGTCCGTCCGGTACCTGATAGGGGAGCTTGATGTTGCAGTCTCCCAGAGCTTTCTCTCCTTCTCTCAGGTATGGCTCATCCAGAAGCTTATCGTCTACGTAAACGTTTCCCTCTTCGTCAATATTGACCCAGCTTCCCGGTCCTGCGATGAGACGCTTCACCAGGATCTTGTTGTTATAATAGAAGGCAATTACATCGCCCTGTCTGAATTCCGAACCTTTCAGTGAAACTACGATCTGACCTTCCCGCAGTGTGGGAGTCATGGAGCTTCCGTAGATCTGAAGCACCGGCAGGAGCAGTACAGCGATCAGAACTGCCGCAGCCGCCACTGTGATCAGTGTGTAAATGGTGTTTCTGAGTACCTGGAAATACCGTTTCTGATATTTCTTACGGTTTACTTCCTTTTCCAGCAGTTCCACCGAAGGCATAGAAGTGATCTCTCTTCTCTTCTTATTCTGCTTCATTCTCTGTCTCTCCGTTCTGTGAAATCTCCGACCGGATTCGGATATTCTCCAGATACTGGTCTGCTGCCTGCTGTGCAGCTTCGAATACTTTATTCAATTTCAGTGACGCCTCTGCGATGGAACCTGCTTCCTGTTCCATGATCCTGCGGTCGCTGAGCTGGTTCTTAACTGTCTCCAGTTCTTTCTGAAGTCTCTCTACTTCTCTGCTCTGTTCCAGAAGCATTTCCAGTAAATCCATACGGCTTAAACGCCGTAATTCCTTTTCCGTCATTGCTGTATAGTCCTTCCTGTCATTTCCCATGTAACAAAAGCATTACAGAATTTTAATTTTTTTGAAATAAAAAAAAGTTGCAATTATCCCCCTTAAGAAATAATTGCAACCGAACTACCTTTTTCACTGAGTATGCCATCCTTCAGGCTTACTCTTTACGTTCCTTAAGGCTCCTAGCTTTGCGCCCCTGACTCTCATCAGGTTTGCCCCTCATATTTCCTATATTTTACCATATACTGTTTTACCCGTCCAGATTTTTTGTCTTGTCTATTTAAACAATTTTTTTCTTCACTTTGACGAAATTTTTCGTTAAATACATTACATTTCGTCTTTATTGTGAAAGATGAGCAGCAGAAGTATGCATAGCCTGTCCGTAGATATCTGTCCCTCTGTATATCCTATGCAGCACGCACAAAAAAAGACCGCAATTATTCATATTCTGAAATAATTGCGGTCAAAACTTTCCTTAAAAAGTCCCTGATCCTCAAAATATTTTGCCGGTGTTTTATGAGAGCTCCAGCTTACCGGTATATAGCTGATAATAAGTTCCCTTTAACTTAATAAGGTCTTCATGGTCGCCTCGCTCTATGATCTTGCCGTGGTCCAGTACGATGATGGCATCGCTGTTGCGGATAGTGGAGAGTCGATGGGCGATTACGAATACGGTACGGCCTTTCATCAGGTTATCCATACCTTTCTGTACGATACTCTCTGTACGGGTATCGATACTTGAGGTTGCTTCATCCAGGATCAGTACCGGTGGGTTGGCTACTGCTGCCCTGGCAATGGACAGAAGCTGTCTCTGTCCCTGGGACAGTTCTTCGCCGTCTCCGCTTAACATGGTGTCGTAGCCCTTTGGAAGCATCTTGATAAACTGGTCTGCGTGGGCCAGCCTTGCTGCCTCATATACTTCCTCGTCTGTGGCATCCAGTTTTCCGTAGCGGATATTTTCCCGGATGGTTCCTGTGAACAGGTGAGTATCCTGAAGTACGATTCCCAGTGAATGTCTCAGGTCATCTTTCTTGATCTTGGTGATATTGATTCCGTCATAGCGGATCTTACCTTCCTGAATATCGTAGAAACGGTTGATCAGGTTGGTGATGGTAGTTTTTCCTGCACCTGTGGAGCCTACGAAAGCCAGCTTCTGGCCGGGCTTTGCAAAGAGGCTGATATCCTGAAGGATTACTTTATCCGGGTTATAGCCGAAGGTTACATCCTCGAAACGGACATCTCCTGTAAGTTCTGTATAGGTTACGGAACCATCTGCAGAATGAGGATGCTTCCATGCCCACATGCCGGTTCTTTCTTTGCATTCTGTAATATTTCCCTGGGCATCTTTTTTCGCATTAACAAGCTCTACATAACCTTCATCTTCTTCCGGCTTCTCATCGATCAGGTTGAAGATTCGTTCAGCACCTGCAAGCGCCATGACAATGGCATTGAACTGCTGTGCCACCTGCATGAAGGGCTGGGTAAAGCTCTTTGTGAACTGCAGATAGGAAGCCATAACACCCAGAGTGATGCCGCCTACTCCTGCTACAGAGAGAAGTCCTCCCAGAACTGCTGTGAGCACGAACTGTAAGTTACCGATGTTTCCAATCACAGGACCCATCATATTGGCATATTTGTTGGCGTTGGCGGAGCTTTCAAAGAGAGCTTCGTTCAGACGGTCAAATTCCTCTTCGGATTTTGCTTCATGGTTAAATACCTTAACTACCCTCTGACCGTTCATACGCTCTTCCACAAATCCGGTCACATCTGCCAGAGATACCTGCTGTTTGATGAAATACTTACCGCTGTTTGCCCCGATCTTGCCGGTCACTGCCAACATAATGAAGATAACCGCCACAGCCAGAATGGTCAGCAGGGGGCTGAGCATCAGCATGGAAATAAAGGTTACGATAATGGTAAACAGTGCCATCAGTCCCTGAGGGATTGCCTGGCTGATCATCTGTCTCAGTGTATCTGTATCATTGGTGTAGAGACTCATGATGGAGCCGTTGGTATTCTGGTCGAAGTAACGGATAGGCAGAGTCTGCATGTGCTCAAACATATCGTCACGGATGCGCTTCAGCACGCCCTGTCCGATGAATACCATCATTCTGCTGTAAATAAAGGTTGCGATCACCCCTACTGCGAAGATGCAGCCCAGAACTGCCATTGCCTTGTACAGCTCTGCATAATTGGGGTCTGTCTGTCCGATCAGCGGGATAATATAATCATCCAGCAGATATTTCAGGGACAGGGATACGGAAATGCTGGCTACTGCACTGAGAAAAATGCAGACAAATACCAGTATCAGCCGCAGCTTATAGGTTTCGGTTATATATTTCAGAAGTCTTTTGGCAGTTTTGATGGTGTTCTGGTCTACTTTTTTCTTCTTATTCATCTTCTCCGCCTCCTTTGACCTGTGATTCATATACTTCTCTGTAAATCTCATTGGTTTTCAGTAATTCTTCGGAGGTTCCTACTCCTGCGATCTTACCGTCATCCAGTACAATGATCTGATCTGCGTCTTCAATAGAAGAAACTCGCTGTGCAATGATCAGCTTGGTGGTATCCGGGATTTCCTCGCGGAAAGCCTTACGGATCAGGGCATCTGTCCTGGTATCTACCGCACTGGTGGAATCATCCAGAATCAGAATCTTTGGCTTCTTCAGCAGGGCTCTGGCAATACACAGACGCTGCTTCTGTCCACCGGATACATTGTTTCCGCCCTGGACGATCATAGTGTTGTAGCCATCCGGAAATTCGTTGACGAATCCGTCTGCCTGTGCCAGACGGCAGACTCTCTGAACCTCCTCGTCGCTGGCATGTTCATCACCCCAGCGGATGTTTTCATAAATGCTGCCCGAGAAAAGCACGTTCTTCTGGAGAACCATGGATACCTGGTCACGAAGCGCTTCCAGATTGTACTCTCGCACATCAACGCCTCCTACCTTTACACTTCCCCCTGTAACATCATAAAGTCTGGGAATCATCTGTACCAGTGTAGACTTGGCGCTTCCGGTACCGCCGATGATTCCTACGGTCTGGCCTGATTTAATATGAAGGTTAATATCCTTCAGAGAAAGATTGCCACCTTCTCCTCCGTAGCTGAAGTCTACATGGTCGAAATCTATGGAGCCGTCTGCCACATTTTTCACTGCATCAGCCTGATCCTGCATTTCCGGAACCTCATCCAGAACTCCTACGATTCGGTCTGTGGATGCCTCAGCGATCATGATCATGACAAATACGAAAGTTACCATCATCAGGGAGCCGATGATCTGCAGAGCATAGACGATCACACTGGTAAGCTCTCCTACCTCCATGGTGCCGCCTACGATGGATCTGCCGCCGATAGCTACCAGAATCAGCACTACTGTATACATGGTAAACTGCATAACTGGGGCATTCCATGCCACGATCTTCTCTGCTTTGGTGAAAAGATCATAGACATATCTGGAAATCCCATGGAATTTCTCGATCTCATAGTCCTCACGTACGAAAGCCTTTACCACACGGGAGGCGTTTACATTTTCCTGTACGGAGTTGTTCAGCACATCATACTCATCAAATACTTTGATAAAATGAGGGTGGGCTGCCTTTGCAATAAAAATCAGAGTTCCACCCAGAAATGGTATGGCAATGAGGAAAAGTATCGATGCCGGTTTGCTGATGGTCAGTGTCATGATCCATGACAGAATGATCATAAACGGTGCCCTGGCCAGCAGACGGATACTCATCATATATGCCTGCTGCACGTTGGTAATGTCTGTGGTCATTCGTGTAACCAGTCCTGAGGTGGAAAAATGGTCGATATTTTTAAAGGAAAAATCCTGTACCTTGTAGAAAATATCATGTCTCAGGTTTTTGGCATAGCCTGCTGCTGCGTAGGCTGCCATATTACCGGCCTGTACGCCGAAAAACAGTGCAAGCATTGCCATCACAACCAGAATGATTCCTCTCTGTATGATGTAGCTCAGATTTCCCTGGACGATGCCGACGTCAATGATCTTTGCCATTTCCAGGGGAATCAGAACTTCCATCAGAACCTCCAGGATTACCAGAAGCGGTGCCAGAATGGACTGCTTTTTGTATTCCCGGACGGAACGTAAAAGTTTTTTGTTCATCTTTGTTGATGTCCTCCTTGTATTTTATTTTTTGTAATTGCTGTCTTTTTTATTGCACATTTTCTTTCTGTTTGCACACATCTGCCACAGAACCTGTTTGCACAGCTCCACATCCTCCTTCGGGATGCCCCGGATCATTGCTGCTTCGTCCTCTTCAATGCTGTGAAGGATAGGCTGACGCAGGGATTCTGCCTTTTCTGTGGGAAGGATCCGTTTCAGGCGGGCATCCTGCTTCGCACATTCTCTGTAAATGTATCCGTTTTTCTCCATTAGCTGCAGGATTCCTGTTACTGTAGGTTTCCTGATCTGAAATTCCTCTTCAATATCTTTCTGGTAAAGATCTCTGTGTATGGTTTCCAGAAGGATAAATTTCAGCACATGCTTCTGCATGGATGTCAGATCTTTATTCTCTATCATTTCCGCCGGATTATGACGTCTCATGGAATGGGATAAAATACGGATCAGACGGCCTACGTGCATATTGTTCAGTTTCTGCCTGGTTTCCTCGTCTATGATGTTCACCTCCCGGATTTTGCCACATGGTTAGGATGCAATCTGTTAGTTTCCTAACTATTATAGGGAGTTGTTTTTTTATTGTCAATACATATTTTTAACCGAATCAGGTACGTCCCCTGCGGAGGTTGCGAATATCCGCCTGACTCCATTCTCAGTAATATTCACCTGATATACAGAACCTTCGGCTTACGCCGGATATATCTGTACATAAATAACAGTAACTTGCAAGGCTCTTCAGAATATGTTAAGATATTTTCGTCAAATAAAGCGGTAAAGAATATCTACGAATAAATATGTTTTTCACAAAGGAGGATTCTATCATGTATATCACTTGTCTTGATGTAGAGGGCGTTCTGGTGCCTGAGATCTGGATCGCATTTGCAGAGGCCAGCGGCATTCCGGAGCTGAAGAAAACCACACGTGATGAGCCGGATTATGATAAGCTGATGAACTGGAGACTTGGGATTCTGAAGGAGCATGGTCTTGGACTGAAAGAGATTCAGGAGGTTATCGCAAAGATCGATCCCCTTCCGGGTGCCAGAGAATTTCTGGATGAGCTTCGTTCTTTCTCTCAGGTAATCCTGATCAGCGATACTTTCACACAGTTTGCAGCACCCCTCATGGAGAAGCTTGGAAGACCGACTCTGTTCTGCAATACACTTGAAGTTGCAGACAACGGTGAGATCACAGGCTTTAAGATGAGAGTGGAACAGTCCAAATTAACTACTGTAAAGGCTCTGCAGTCTATCGGATTTGATACCATTGCAAGCGGTGATTCCTACAATGACCTGGGTATGATCCAGGCAAGTAAGGCAGGATTCCTGTTCCGCAGCACAGACAAGATCAAAGCAGATTATCCGGAGATTCCGGCATATGAGGAATATGATGAACTGCTGACAGCAATCAGAAACGCTATGAAATAGTCTTATAAAAAAACCACCATGCAGGTCAAACTGTTCCTGTATGATGGTTTTTTATTTTGCGATTCCATTACTGTTATTATTCTGTTATGCCATATTATGACAGCTCAAAAGCCTTTTTTATACTGTCATAATGAAGGAATTTTCCCTCTGCTGCAAAGGCTTTGATCTCATCAATAGTGGCAAACATATATCCGTCTGTCTCTTCTGTCTGCAGATGCAGGTCGCTTTCATCAATGTCCATAATGAAACGATACACATCCACAAAGTAGTTATCTCCCTCACCCGGATTCTCACGCTTATAGGTAAACAGATATCCGCCTTCTGCATTCCGCACATCCAGTCCTGTTTCCTCTTTTACTTCGCGCAAAACCGCTTCATAAGATTCCTCACCAGCCTGAGCTGCACCTCCGGATACTTCCCACCAGCCGGGTGCCCATGCCTTGGTCATCACACGTTTGGTGATCAGGAACGTGCCATCCGGTCTGCCGATGACACCCAGTACAGTTAAGTGATACTCTCCGTCCTTCAGGCACCAGTCGTTTCTTTTCATTGTGCGTCCTGTTGGTTTTTTATTTTCATCATAAATATCCCAGAATTCCATTATTAATATCTCCCTGTAAAATTACTGTCTGACTGTAGCTTTATACATAATATCATCTTGCCGTTCTTATTGCAAATATATATATCATAGATTCTCTGTATTATCAGGTCTGTTGTTACTGTCCTGTTTACCGTATTTTTATCCGAAAAGCAGGTTTTTCTCCACAAAATAGGTCTCTATACATTGAAATCTGCCCCATTTTTAAGTATAATTGCACTAAAGCGTGCATACAACCCACGCACTAATTTGCGGTTATTCTGTTACATCTTTCTGATTCAGACTTCAACAGCATTAAGTCCGCTTTCGGATAAATGTACCTGGAATCGCATCTATTCTAAAGGAGGAATATTATTATGGCAACATGGAAAAATCTCGACACTCTTGCTTCTTACAGCAAACTTGCCGAACTGAAAGGTCATGTAGATATCGCAGATGCCATGGCAGGCGAGAAAGGTGCTGAACGTGTGAAGAAATACAGCACACCTATGGCAGCCGGATTAACTTACAACTACGCTGCAAAGCAGGTTGATGAGACTGTTCTGGATGCACTTGCAAAGCTGGCAGACGAGGCTGAACTTATTGAGAAATTCCAGGAGTTATACAACGGTGCAGTGATCAACACCGGTGAGAAACGTATGGTACTTCACCACCTTGCACGTAAACAGCAGGGCGATGCTGTAGTGGTAGATGGCGTTGACAAACGTGAATTCTACGTTGCACAGCAGAAGAAAGCTGCAGACTTCGCAAACAAGGTTCATGCAGGTGAGATCACCAATGAGAATGGCGAGAAATTCACATCTGTAGTTCAGATTGGTATCGGTGGAAGTGACTTAGGTCCACGCGCATTATATATTGCTCTTGAGAACTGGGCAAAAGCAAACAACACATTTAAAATGGAAGCGAAATTCATCAGCAACGTAGATCCTGATGATGCAGCCGCAGTTCTTGCTTCTGTAGATCTTGCTCATTCTCTCTTCATCGTTGTATCCAAATCCGGTACAACCCTGGAAACACTGACAAACGAAGCTTTCGTAAAGAATGCTCTGGTAAAAGCAGGATTAAACCCATCCAAACACATGCTTGCTGTAACAAGTGAGACTTCTCCTCTGGCAAAGAGCGAAGATTACCTGACAGCCATCTTCATGGATGACTATATCGGCGGACGTTACTCTTCTGTTTCCGGTGTAGGCGGAGCAATCCTTTCTCTGGCATTTGGTCCTGAAGTATTTGCCCAGATCCTTGAGGGAGCTGCAGCAGAGGATACTCTTGCCACAAATAAGAACATTCTTGAGAACCCGGATATGCTGGATGCACTGATCGGTGTTTATGAGAGAAACGTACAGGGATATCCTGCTACAGCAGTTCTTCCGTACTCTCAGGCATTAAGCCGTTTCCCTGCACACTTACAGCAGTGTGATATGGAATCCAACGGTAAATCCGTTAACCGTTTCGGTGAACCTGTAGACTATGTAACAGGACCTGTTATCTTCGGTGAACCAGGTACAAACGGACAGCATTCCTTCTATCAGTTATTACA
>JABLTO010037372.1_pt1 | contig 21987 bp, 13 predicted proteins | sample 7160091 | NCBI WGS metagenome assembly JABLTO01 (sample SAMN14651225, study PRJNA627086) | human gut metagenome | isolation source: feces | host: Homo sapiens
CCGCCCTCCGGCGGTTCTTTTCAAGCGACCGGTCTGCTTAGAATTCCTCGGTCCGGCAGACCGTTTTTTATTTGTCCCCCTGTTTTGACTCCTGTTTTCTCTCATGCTCTGTTATTTTTTCCGCTCCTCGTCTGACTCCTGTTTCTTCTCCTCTTTTTCCCCGGAATATCCCCGTTATATTCTGAAAACTCATGGCTGCCAGTTCCTTTAAACTGCGCTGCATGAATTCCTTCGTATCCTCATCCATATGTGTCACGGAATGAACCAGTGCCGGGATGTTCTTTCTCCAGTCATCACGGATCTCCGTAAACGATTTTATTCCGTTTTCCTCGATCAGATCATACAGCCCGTCAACGAACCGTTCCCGATCCTCCTGAGAAAGAGATCTTATCCACTGATTCAGCGTCCGGTCCAGATACCTGGCATCTGCCGTCAAACGATCCGGATAAGTGAAATCTCCGTCCTCCACCACCCAGGAATACGGATCATGCTGCAGAAGACCGATTCCCCTGCTTTTGACTATCGTGAAGTCCTCCTGATTTTCAAAAAGCATTCCGATCAGCGAAGACTGTGGCACCGTTTTTTCGATCCGCGTCAAAACAGCCTGAAACAAATCGCTCTCAAGCACCTCCTGCGCAAATCCAGGACCATCATGGGAATAGATCTTCTCTATCCTCTTTCGTGCCCTTTTCCCGCAATTCGCAGCCGCATAGACTGCCAGATTACCACCTTTTGAGTGGCCGCCTACAAGAAGCCTTCCACGGCAGTGAAACGCCGCCTCGTTCAGATAAGCAGCTGCCGCTTCCTGCGACGGCACAGGATACTGGAACGCCATGTTGAAATCCTCTTTCCAGCCGACCGGCGTTGCGTCCGTCCCGCGGAACGCCACGTAAAACAGCCTCTTCGAAAGGCGAAACGTAACGGCCGCAAACTGTTTTTCATCGGCAACATTGCTCTGCTCCCGGTATCCCATAACATGAATATCACGAAACCTGGGACTTGCTGACAGTGCCGTCAGGAGCTGCCGGCAGCTTTCCCCGTCCCATACGCCGTCAAACATCTGCTCAAAGCACTCTGCCCGGAACAATTCCGCAAGGCGCACGCCTCTCCAGCCTCTGGCTTTAGAAAGCTCCTGAGGCAGCTGAAAATACGACAGTTCCGAAAGGATCAGACTGTCCACCCGGTTCAGCGGTCTCACATCAAAACTCTCCATATGTTCTTTCGCATAGGATACGATGTTGTTCATGGCCATCTCCTGTGTTCTTTGAAACTACAGACACACCCTCAGAAGATATGTCTCACGTTATAAAAAAATGCCGGAGTCAATCGATTCCAGCATTTCAAAATGGTGCGGCCTACCGGACTTGAACCGGTACGGTCTCCCACACGCCCCTCAAACGTGCGCGTCTGCCTATTCCGCCAAGGCCGCATATATTGAATTGATTTATACTGAAAAATCAGTACCACTCTATTGTACGGATTTCCATCCCATTTGTCAATGATATATTTCCCTGTTTTGCGGAAAAATTACAAAAAAATCCCCACAAAACAGGTTGCTTTCCTAAAACGGATCCGAAAACAAAAGAGACTTCAGCTGTTTCTCCAGTTCTTCTCTCGTTCCCGAATTATCTACGATAAGATCCGATCTTTTTTTCTTCTCTTCTTCGCTCATCTGGCAGCTGATCCGATCACGCACCGCCTGCTCTGAAACCTGATCCCGCGCGCACACGCGCCGGATCCTCGCATCCAGATCCGCCGTCACTAAAAGTATCCGGTCGCACCTGTCCGCAAGCCCTGCTTCAAAAAGCAGCGGCGCATCGATAAGGATCCCCGGAATCGGGACCTTTGCAGACTCGGCTCTCTCCCGATCCCCGGGATCCACAGGCTCGCCGCATTCCGCAGCCTGATAGGCAGCCACTTGTCTGTCCACTTCCTCGATGATATGTTTCAGCATGATCTCATCCAGCTTTTCTTTCTTTTCCTGTGCCGAAAAAGCGATGGCACCCAGCGCTTTGCGATCAAGTGAGCCATCTTCCCGCAAAATCGGTTTTCCCGGTTCTCCCAGCTCTCCTGCCGGACCAAACACCTGATCCAGCACCGGCAGAAGCTCACTGCCGTCTGCCGTCAGATCGCGTCCGATCTGATCCGCATCCACATGAGCGTAATTGCCTTTTTTCAAATATTCTGCCACGGTGGATTTTCCTGTACCGATCCCGCCGGTCAGCCCGATCACCGGGATCCTGTTTCTTCTGTCCTGTCCGTTCCTGTCCTCATGCATCTTCGTGTCCTTCTCTACCGTTCATGTTTCCTACTTCAACTCATACCAGCTTTCGCCCTCGTTGAGGTCCGCCTTTAATTTCACTGCCAGTTCATAAGCGGATTCCATGTTCTCCGTCAGCAGTTTTTCCACCTGTTCCTTTTCTTCTTCACGAGTATTGATGATCAGCTCATCGTGCACCTGCAGGATCAGCCGCGATCTAAGCCCCTGATCGCGCAGTGCCCGGAACACCTTGATCATGGCAAGCTTGATAATATCAGCCGCACTTCCCTGGATCGGCGTGTTCATGGCAAGCCGTTCTCCTACCTGCTTGACCATATAGGCGGAAGCGTTGATCTCTTTGATGAACCGCTTCCTGCCAAGCAGCGTCGAAACGTAGCCGTTTGCTTTGCAGAATTTCACCTGCTCATCCATGAATTCCTTGACGGCAGCATGCTTTGCAAAATATGCCTTGATATATTCGTCCGCATCCTTTCTCGTGATACGAAGTTCCGACGAAAGACCGAAAGCGCTCATGCCGTAGATAACGCCAAAATTGACAGCCTTGGCTCTGCTTCGCTCTTCCAGCGTGATCTTGTCTTCCGGAATGCCCAGTACGCGCGCAGCTGTAGCTCTGTGAATATCCTCGCCGTTGTTGAAGGACTCGATCAAAGCTTCATCACCGGACATATGAGCCAGCACACGCAGTTCGATCTGAGAATAGTCAGCTCCCACCAGTACGCAGTTTTCTTCCGGGATGAATGCTTTCCTCAGTTTCCGACCCATCTCCTGACGGATCGGGATGTTCTGCAGATTCGGCTCTGTACAGCTGATCCTGCCCGTGGTCGTGACCGTCTGGTTAAAATGAGCGTGCACCTTTCCGTCCGTACTGCTTATGAGCGGGATCAGACCGTCCACATAGGTGCTTTTCAGCTTGGAAACGGTCCGGTATTCTAAGATCAAAGGAATGATAGGGTGCTTGTCCATCAGCTTTTCCAGGATGTCCGCACTCGTTGAATATCCCCGCTTCGTCTTCTTGCCTGCAGGAAGCCCCAGCTTTTCGAACAGGATATTGCCCAGCTGCAGCGGCGAATTGATGTTGAATTCTTCTCCTGCAAGGCCATAGATCTGCTTCGTCAGCTCTCCGATCTGCTCTGCCAGGACCACACCGAATCCTTCCAGTATTTTTTTGTCCGTCCGGAAGCCCTCATGCTCCATAGAAGCCATGACTTCCACCAGCGGAAGTTCTGCCTCATACAGGACTGTTTCCAGCTTCTGATCCGCGATCTGAGCCTTCTGTGCCTCTGCCAGATTGAGGATCGCCCCGCAGACTTCACATCCATAGGTCATATATTGTTCCGTCGGATCGGTGAAGAGATCTACCTGCCCGTTTTCCTCAAAGAATTCCTTTTCGTCTCTGAGGCTCTGATGCAGGTATTCGTTGGACAGCGCCGAAAGGCTGTAATTGCTGCGGCTGGAATCCAGCACGTACTGCGCTACTTCTGTATCGAATGCCGTTTCAAACTTCGTCATACCATGACAAAGCAGCATATAATAATCGTCCTTCAGGCTGTGACCTGCGAAAGAGATCTCCTGCTCAGCCAGCCAGTCAAAAAATCCAGTCAGGTTCCTGCAGTCAAAATAGTAATACGTGTCTCCGTTGACAGCGGCAACGCCTTCGATCTGCGGCACGTCCAGGTGATTGTGATCTCCAAAGACTTTGATGGCGGTTTTGCCCTGCAAAGTCAGCTCCGCCAGCTGACTGTCCTCCCGGACGCAGACTTTTTCAAGCTTCTCAGCGTCCACCGCCAGAGGCTTTGCAGCAGGATCTCCGGATCCCGTACCACCGCTTCTCTGAACGTTTAATTTTTTCAGGAAACGATTGAATTCCAATCTGGAATAAAGCTCTATCAATGCGTCATAATCCGGCTCCGTCAGCTTGTATTCTGCAAAATCGATATCCATCGGCACCTGGGTGTTGATGGTAGCCAGGCGCTTGCTCATCATGGCAAGCTGTGCATGTTCTTCCACCTTGGCTTTCACGCCTTTTGGCTTTACGTTATCGACATTTGCGATGAGGTTCTCCACGCTTCCATATTCTAAAATCAACTTGGTGGCTGTCTTTTCTCCCACGCCCGGAATGCCCGGGATATTATCCGACTGGTCGCCCATCAGCCCTTTAAAGTCTATGAACTGAGTCGGCGTAAAGCCGTACTTGTCCATCATGGCCTGCCGGTCGTACAGATCGAACTCTGAAACCCCCTTGCGCGTCAGGATGATCTTCGTGATATCTGTCGCCAGCTGCAGCTCGTCTTTATCGCCTGTGATGATGAGCGGTTCCATACCGCAGGACTCCGCCTCTTTCGCGATCGTCCCGATCAGATCATCCGCCTCAAAGCCCTCCAGTTCCACCTGCTTGATATTCATCGCTCGCAGAATATCCTTTAAGATCGGCACCTCCATGGCCAGCTCCGGCGGCATTTTCTTTCTGCCCGCCTTGTATCCTTCATATGCCTTGTGACGGAAGGTCGGCGCCTTCAGATCGAATGCGATCACCATGTACGCCGGTTCGTAATCCTTCTTTATTTTTTCCATCATGTTGAGAAATCCGAAGATCCCCTGGGTAAAAATCCCGTCCTTTGTGATCATGGGATTTCGCATCGCATAATACGCCCTGTTTATCAGGCTGTTCCCATCTATGATCGCGATCCTCTCCATACCTTCACCTGTACTTTCTATTTCAATTTACGGCCGGTGAACCAGTACACCATGCCTACGAACAATCCACCGCCCAGGATGTTGCCCAGGGTCACCGGCAGAAGTTTTTTTATGATAAAATTCCCGACCGTCAAAACTGACACGTCACATCCGGCCAGCTGTGCCAGACCACTGTCCGCTGCAGCTGCGATACCCGCCGGGATAAAATACATATTTGCAATGCTGTGTTCAAAGCCGGAAATCACGAAAAGCCCGATGCAGAACCAGATAGCAAAGATCTTGCTCACCGTCTCCCGTGCTCCCGTGGACATCCATACTGCCAGGCACACCAGCCAGTTACATAAAATACCGCGCACAAACGCCTGTCCGAAGCTGAGCTGTACCTTGGCCTGCGCTGTTTTGATCACCGATGCTCCCAAAAGGCCGCTGCCTGTTTCCCAAAGTCCCGTGCTCTTCATAAGTGCCACCACCAGCAGTGCTCCCAGAAAATTTCCCAGATACACCAGGACCCAGTTGCGGAGCATCCCGCTGATTCGGATCTTCCGATCCAGTACGCCGATGATCATCAGACAGTTTCCTGTAAACAGTTCTGCACCGCAGAGCACCACCATCATCAGACCCACCGGGAATACTGCGGCAGAGACTAAACGTCCCACGCCCAGACTTGCCGGATCCGCCAGCAGATTGAAAGATACCATCTGAGAAGCCTGCGCCCCGAATGCGATATACGCCCCGGCCAGCAGCGCCCAGATCAGCAGCCTTGAAGTCTTGCCCTCCGCCTTTGCAATACCCGAATCCGATACCTTTTCTAAAATCTCACCTGTTGTCAATGCGCTCAAATTCCTTACCTCTTTTTTCTCCAGTCTCGTACTCCACCATCTGCAGGCGTCTGAAACCATAACTTTCCGCCAACTGCGCCAAAAATCAGGAAAACCCTGCACGATTGCTCATACAGGGTTTATTGTATCATATCCTTTTTATTTTGTCATCAGCTTGCACACTGCATTGGAGAATGCCACCGGATCGTCGATCGGCAGTCCTTCGATAAGCAGTGCCTGATCGTACAGCAGTTTCGCATATTCAGCGATACTGTCTTTATCTGCTGCGTATTTTTCCTGCAAAGTTTCCAGGATCGGGTGCTGTGCGTTGATCTCCAGCACGCGCTCTGCCTGTACTTTCTGGTCGGTCGGCATGGAGTTGAGGACTTTTTCCATTTCGATAGAAAGTCCACCTTTGGAAGTCAGGCATACCGGATGGCTCTTGAGTCTCTGAGTCAGCTTTACGTCTGTCACTTTGTCACCCAGGGCATCCTTCATGGCTTCCAGCAGATCCTTGCTTTCTTCTGCCTGTTTTTCAGCCTGTTCCTTTTCTTCTGTCGTTTCACCCAGATCCAGATCATCTGCGGAAACAGATTTGAATTCCTTTTCATTGTAGGCGTGGAGTACCTGAAGTGCGAATTCGTCGATATTGTCTGTCAGATACAGGATCTCGTAGCCCTTATCCTTCAGCAGTTCTGTCTGCGGCAGCTTGTCGATCTTGTCGAGGCTTTCGCCGCTGGCGAAGAAGATGTATTTCTGATCCTCCTTCATTCTGCTTACGTATTCTTCCAGAGTTACAAGTGCATCTTCGCTGGAGGAATGGAACATTACCAGATCTTTGAGGGTTTCTGCGTTAGCGCCGTAGCTGTCATACAGTCCGTATTTCAGCTGCAGACCGAAGTTCTTGTAGAATTCCAGGTACTTGTCTCTGTCATTTTTCTGCATGTTGAGCAGCTCGCTCTTGATCTTCTTTTCCAGGCGCTGTGCGATCGCCTTAAGCTGTCTGTCATGCTGCAGCATCTCTCGGGAAATGTTGAGAGACAGATCCTGGGAGTCTACCAGACCCTTTACGAAGCTGAAATAGTCTGGCAGCAGATCCGCGCACTTATCCATGATCAGCACGCCGGAGGAATAGAGCTGCAGCCCCTTTTCGTAGTCCTTTGTATAGTAATTGTACGGAGCCTGTGACGGGATGAACAGCAGTGATGTATAGCTGACGACCCCTTCCACGTTGGTGTGGATCACCTTTAACGGATCCGCAAAATCATAGAATTTTTCTTTGTAGAAGCTGTTGTAATCTTCATCCGTCAGCTCGCTCTTGTTCTTCTTCCACAGCGGGATCATGCTGTTGAGGACTTCCAGTTCCTGATAGCTTTCGTATTCCTGATCTTCCGGTTTCTTGTCTTCATCTCCCGGTTTGATCCGGTGCTTGGAAACCATCATCTTGATCGGATAGTGGATGTAGTCTGAATACTTGCGGATCAGTGTCCGGATCGTGTATTCATTGAGGTAATCTCCGTATTTTTCATCTTCCGTATCTTCCTTTAAATGAAGTGTGATCTCTGTGCCGTTGTCAGCCTTCTCCGCCTCTTTGATCGTGTAACCGTCCGCGCCGGTGGATTCCCACTCATAAGCTTCGTCGGAGCCATAAGCCTTGCTGACTACGGATACTTTGTCACTGACCATGAACGCCGAATAGAACCCTACGCCGAACTGACCGATGATATCGATTTCATCCTTTTTGTCCATTGCTGCCTTGAAATCCAACGATCCGCTCTTAGCGATGGTTCCCAGATTCTTTTCAAGCTCTTCTTTCGTCATGCCCATGCCGTTGTCGATGATCTTTAACGTACGGTCATCTTCATTTCTCTCAATGAGGATGGAAAAATCATCTCTCGAAATTCCCGTGTCCCCTTCTGTCAGACTATGATAATACAGCTTGTCGATAGCGTCGCTGGCATTTGATATCAGCTCACGTAAAAAAATCTCCTTATGCGTATAAATGGAATTGATCATGAGATCCAAAAGCCGCTTCGACTCTGCCTTAAATTGTTTCTTTGCCATGTTTCTCTTCCTTCTTTCTATAGTAATCTCTGTCGGTTGCACGCCCTATGCCGAGCTTCTGTGTCATGAACCCGGCACCAGTATATCGAGTGTTCAAAATCCCGAAACGCAGTATACCCTGTCGAATCACTGCACTGGAGTCGGACCGCCCCGAGCGTGTTAGCACTCACTTTATAAGAGTGCTAACACTATAATAGCTCATACTTCCGAAAAATGCAAGAACTTTCCCGAAGTTTTTGAGAAAGTTGGGGGATCAGGCCGTCCATCTGCACCGCTTTATTGCCCGTCTGCCTGCACCGCTTTATTGCCCGTCTGCCTGCACTGCTTTATTGCCCGTCTGCCTGCACCGCTTTATTGCCCGTCTGCCTGCACTGTCGCACGAAAATAACCGAAACGCTGGGTCATATCCCCGCCCAGGGTATTCCGGGGTTAGTCTGTTTGCCTCAAATACCCTGATTACATCATTCCAACTGCAGTCGCGATAATTTCATGATCAGCCACCACCTCGGAATACCATGTTCCTGCATTAAAAGCTTCTACAGGATAATCTGCCCCAGCAACACAGGCCTATGTCCCCTGGAATTATCCGCAACGCAATTATAATCCCTATCCGCGTTATTTTTATCTGCATCAAACCACGCAGATTACCATATCCACGCTATCAAAATCCCATTTACGGTATTTTTCCCATCATCACCCCATCCTCACTGCATCACAGCATCACTCCATCATCACTGCCACCAATTACAATCCCAAAAAACAAAAAATCCCGACATGCCGTCGAGGATATAATTCACGCCCTATCTTTCAATAGGGGGGTGCCCTGTTCCAGCGTCTGCCTTCCGCTCTAAGGCGGCTCGACATAAGCGATACGAAAACTCCAGGCTCCCAAGGTCATAATGTAGGTTGAATTATAACACCCCAACGCACACTTCAGGATTCATAGAATCAGTTTATGTAATTTTCATCTTTATTATAATATATTCTGACAGAAATTCAAGGGAAAATTCCTTCCTATTCCACTTCCTCCAGATCAACGCTGCAATTGTGGTGAACCTTCTGCACATCGTCGTTATCTTCCAGAATATCGATCATCTTCTTCAGCTGTTTCAGATCGTGAGCATCCTTAGGAGCGGACTCCATGGATGGTACGAATTCCACGTCGGAATCTACCATTTCATAGCCTGCATCAGTCAGTGCACCATGCACAGCCGTGTAGTTTTCCGGAGCAGTCTGGATCTCATAACTGTCGTCATGTGTGATCATATCCTCTGCACCAGCTTCCAGAGCAGTTTCCATCAGAGCATCTTCATCGATATCATCAGTCTTTTCGATGATGATAACGCCCTTTCTGGAGAACATGTAGGATACGCATCCCGGAGCACCCAGGTTGCCGCCGTGCTTGTCAAATGTGGATCTTACTGCCGCCGTCGTTCTGTTACGATTGTCCGTCAGCGCTTCTACGATAACCGCAACGCCGCCAACGCCGTATCCTTCAAAGCTGAGTTCTTCATAAGACTCGCCTTCCAGTTCGCCAGTACCCTTTTTGATCGCTCTCTTAATATTATCATTCGGCATACCGATGGCTTTCGCCTTTTCGATCGCAACACGCAGTGTTGCGTTGTATTCCGGATCTCCGCCAGCTTTTGCTGCTACGATGATCTGTCTGCCGTATTTTGTAAACATTGCTGCACGCTTGGAATCCTGCGCAGCCTTTCTACCTGCTATTGTACCGTGTCTACCCATGGAGACACCTCCTAACTTTCTAAATTTTTTATCATAGATTCGCTTAGCATTATACACCCATTTTTCTGTAAATTCAAGAGGTAAGACGAATTCACATCCACCTCATTCCACCAAATAAGCAAAACCCTGCGTCAGACGCAGGGCTCCATTTGCTTCGCGTTTACTTGCCTGTAGTTGGCTGTAATTTCACGCGTTTATAATTTTTTAATGCTTTTTCGTCAACCGTCTGCGTGTTGTTTTGCTTCGGGCCTGACTGACCTTTCATTTCCATATTTTTATGAGCTGTTGCCATCATCAGTTTGATCCTGTTAAGCTGGTTGACATCTGATGCTCCTGGATCGTAGTCGATCGCTGCAATATTCGCCATCGGATTACGTTTCCGCAGTGCTTTCATCATGCCCTTGCCAGTCACGTGATTCGGCAGGCAGGCAAACGGCTGCATGCAGACGATATTTTCCACGCCATCGTCGATCAGATCCACCATTTCACCGGTCAGCAGCCAGCCTTCACCGCACTGATTTCCCAGAGAAATGATTTCAGATGCCTTATCGGCGATATTCTTGATCCTCATCGGCTGGTGGAATCTATTGCTTTCTTCCAGTGCCTTTCGCATCGGCTTGCGGAAGAGTTCGATCACTGCGATCGCCGCCTTGTTCATCATCATAGCCTGATACGTACCGGACAGATGACGATAATTGAATTCCTTGCTGTACATACCGTACAGGAAGAAATCCGCCAGATCCAGAACTACAGCTTCGCCGCCTTCGCTTTCGATGATATTGACGATATCGTTATTGGCATTAGGATGATACTTGACCAGGATCTCTCCTACAACGCCCACGCGCGGCTTCTTTATATCCAGCAGCGGCAGCTGATCGAACTTCTCTACGATCACCTTCATCAGCCGCTTGTATTCCTTCATATCTCCGGAAACGATATTATCACGGATCATGTCGCAGCATTCTTCATAAAGCGCATTGGCAGAACCAGGCACCTTTTCATAAGGACGTGTCGCGTACAGCACACGCATCAGCAGATCTCCGTACATGACTGCCATCATGCCCCTCTTGATGATCCCCTTGGAAATCTTGAAGCCCGGGTTCTTTTCAAGCCCCGCCATATTGACAGAAATGACAGGGATCTGTTCCATTCCCATGTCTTTTAATGCTTTTCGCAAAAGAGCCACGTAATTGCTGGCACGACATCCGCCACCGCTCTGGCTCATGAAGATACCCACTTTGTTCAGATCCACTTCGCCGGATTTCAGATAGGAAATGATCTGACCCAGCGTCACGATGGTCGGATAGCAGGCATCGTTGTTGATGTAACGCAGACCTTCGTCCACCGCATTTTTATCTACAGTCGGCAAAAGCTTTACTTTATATCCCTCGCAGGCCATAGCTGTCTCGATAAACTGGAAATGGATCGGGGACATTTCCGGGATCAAAATGGTATAGTCCTTGCTCATTTCCTTTGTAAAGTAAACACGTTCATACGGTGTGTCATCATCTTTATGTACGATATGGTTCTTTTCACGTTCCTCCATCGCTGCCTTAAGGGAGCGAATTCGAATCTTGACAGCACCCATGTTGGTGCCTTCGTCGATTTTAAGAACCGTATAAAGTTTATTGTTTTTCTTTGTGATCTCCTCCACCTGATCGGTCGTGACTGCATCCAGTCCGCATCCGAATGAATTGAGCTGGATCAGCTCCACATCATCGGTCGTACCGACAAACGTCGCCGCCTTGTACAGTCTGGAATGATACATCCACTGGTCAAGAACACGAAGCGGTCGCGGCAGCTTTGCCATCGGAGCCACCGAATCCTCTGTCAGGACCACCATATCAAAAGATGTGATGATCTTATCGATGCCGTGGTTGATTTCCGGATCCAGATGATACGGTCTTCCCGCCAAAACGATGGATTTTTTACCGTGAGTTCTGGCATAAGCCAACGCTTCCTTACCTTTCTGATGAACATCCGCCTTGAAGCTGGAATCCTCGGCACGAGCCACCTTGATGGCTTCCCGGATTTCATCACGGGTGATGCCGCGCGCCTCCAGCAGCATCTTGTAAAGCTCCCGCTCCAGCTGTGCATCATTATCGTACGGCAGGAACGGATGACTGAACGTCACCTGATTTTCCTGGAAAATATCATCCATATTTCCTGCGATCACTTCCGGATACGTTGCCACGATCGGGCAGTTGTAATGGTTCGGAGAATTGCTGTCTTCCTGGCGTTCATAGTTGATGCTCGGGTAAAAGATCCAGTCCACATCCTCCTGAGCAGCCAGCCACTTGACGTGCCCGTGCACCAGCTTTGCAGGATAGCACGCCGTATCGGAAGAAATGGTCTCCATGCCGCCCTCATAAAGCTCCTTGCTGGATTTCGGCGAAAGAACCACCCGAAATCCCAGCTTCGTGAAGAACGTATGCCAGAACGGATAATTTTCATACATATTCAGTACCCGCGGGATACCAACCGTTCCGCGAGCTGCTTTATCGCTGCTCAGAGATTCATACCCAAACAGTCTTTTCAGTTTATATTCATACAGGTTCGGCAGCTCATGATCCGCCGCCTTTACTTTTCCTTCGCCACGCTCGCAGCGATTTCCGGTAAAGAACCTCGTTCCATCGTTGAACTTGTTGATGGTCATCAGACAGTGGTTTTCACATCTGCCGCACCGCACATGACTGGTTTCTACAGAGAATGCATCCAGATCTTCCAGTTTCAGCAGCGAGGACACATCTCCTTCTCTTGTCTGTTTGCGTGCGATCAGCGCTGCGCCATATGCTCCCATAAGTCCTGCGATGTCCGGACGGACGATCTCCTTGCCCAGGATATCCTCGATGGCACGCAGTACAGCATCGTTGAGGAACGTTCCGCCCTGCACGACGATCTTCTCTCCGGCCTCTTCCGGATTTCTCAGCTTGATCACCTTATAAAGAGCATTCTTAATGACAGAATACGACAGTCCGGCAGAAATATCGCCGATCGTAGCGCCCTCTTTCTGCGCCTGCTTTACCTTGGAATTCATAAATACGGTACATCTCGTTCCAAGATCCACCGGGGCATCTGCAAAGAGTGCTTCTTTTGCAAAATCCTTCACATCAAGGTTTACGGATTTCGCATATGTTTCGATGAATGAACCACACCCTGAAGAGCATGCCTCATTCAGCATGATATTGTATATCGCACCGTCCTTGATGCGCATGCATTTCATGTCCTGTCCACCGATGTCCAGGATAAAATCAACACCCGGCAGAAATTCCTCCGCCGCCTTGTAGTGAGCCATGGTCTCGATCTCACCCAGATCCGCTTTGAATGCTGATTTTATCAGATTTTCACCGTATCCGGTAGTCGTCACCTTCGCTATATAAGCCTCCTTCGGCAGCTTGCTGTAAAGCTCACGCAGCATGTTCATGGTCGCCGCCAGAGGCTTCCCTTCATTGCCCACGTAATAGGAGTACAGCAGATTTTTATCCTCATCGATCAGCGCCGCCTTTGTGGTCGTAGAACCAGCGTCGATTCCCAGGAATACCGGACCGCTGGCTGTACTGATGTCCTTTCTGCGTATTTTATCTCTGTCATGGCGTGCGCAGAACGCTTCGTATTCTTTTTCGTCTGCAAAGAGAGGGGCTATGTGTTTCGTGTCAGAAAGCTTTGCCGGATCGGCATGCTCTGCTCTTTGAATGATTTCTGCAAAGGAGATCTCTTCAGATTTTGACGCTTTCATAGCTGCTCCGATCGCTACGAAATACTTGGAATTTTCCGGGAAAATGACTTCGTCATCCGCAAGCTCCAGCGTTTCGATAAACCGCTTTCTCAGTTCTGACAGGAATGAGAGCGGTCCTCCCAGGAACGCAACTCTGCCTTTGATCGTATGACCGCAGGCCAATCCGCTGATGGTCTGATTCACCACTGCCTGGAAAATAGATGCTGCCAGATCTTCAATAGCTGCACCCTCATTGATCAGCGGCTGAATATCAGTTTTAGCAAATACACCGCACCGTGCCGCTATCGGATAGATCATCGTGTGCTTTTTCGCAGCTTCATTCAGTCCCTGCGCATCGGTGTTGAGCAGAACGGCCATCTGGTCGATAAACGCACCTGTACCCCCTGCACAGGTCCCATTCATTCTCTGCTCGATAGTCTGTCCGTAAAACGTGATCTTCGCATCTTCGCCGCCCAGTTCAATGGCCACATCCGTCTGCGGGATCAGGGTCTCTACAGCAGCACTGCATGTGATCACTTCCTGTTCGAACGGAATTCCCAGAAGATTAGCCAGTGAAAGACCGCCTGATCCTGTAATAACAGGGCGCAGTTTCACATCGCCTAATTCTTCATACATTTTTTTCAGCAGATCCACAACGGTTTCAAACACGTTGGACATATGTCGTTCATAACGACTGTACAGGATATGATCCTCCTGGTCCAGCAAAATCAGTTTTACAGTTGTTGATCCTATATCTATACCCAATCTCATATAGTTAGTATCCCTTCTTCAATCTTAGTTTACATTTCACTACGGTTTGTTTTCCGTTCCAAACCTGTATCATATATATAATATATATATGAAGATTAAATTTCCTTTAACTAGATTAGAATTTATTGTATACTAGAATCATGAAAAGTTCAACCACTAAAATCACATTTTTAGCCATATATCGATTTCTTGACAAAGTTTCTCCTCTGGATCAGGATTGTGGACAGCTTTGCGGTGCCGCCTGCTGCACCTGCGGCAGCCAGACCGATTCCTGCGATCTGTGCGACGAGGATGATTTTGGTATTTATTTGCTCCCCGGGGAAGATAAAGTGTTCGATCGAAAAGAAGACTGGATCGGCTGGGAAAAAAATCGTGCTGAGGATTATGAATTCCCTGACAGCTGGCACGGGACCATCTATTTTCTTCACTGTAAAACAGCACCCTGCTGCCCAAGAGAAAAACGCCCTCTCCAGTGCCGTTTCTTCCCTCTGGCTCCGCACCTGGATGAAGAAGATGTCTTGCATATCGTCTATCAGGATGGAGAACTGCCTTATGATTGTCCCCTGATCTCACAAAAAATCCCTCTCAACGAAGACTTCATTCACGCCACTTATACCGTCTGGAAACATCTGATCCGGGATCCACTTTTGTACGATCTTGTGGTTTTAGACTCCGACTTCCGCATAGAAGAACATGGCGATGAAATCGAATATTTATATCCATGATTTTCATATAACTCAAAAATTGAAAAACCTTCGGTCAGACGAATTTCCTCACCGAAGGTTTTTTGTTAAAGTATTTTAAAAAGCATTTTCTTCCAAAATATCCAGTCTACGGATTTCCGTCCGGTACAGATGCTTTAGTGCAGCAGCGAAATATACCGTTCCTATCAGCTCCGCCAGAGGGAAGGAGAACCAAACCAGGTCCACACCGCCTACAGCAGCCAGTATCCATGCCAAAGGCAGTATACCGACGAGCTGACGTAAAAGCGATCCCCATAGACTCAAAAATCCATGAGCAGTTGCCTGGAAGATCGAGGACGACATGATGCCGAAGGCTGCCGGCAGGAAACACAAACTGATATATCGCAGCGCCGGAATGCCGATATCATACATCTCCTGGCTGTTCTGTGAGTTGAAGACAGCCATCAGCTCCCGCGGGAACAGCTGGAATGCCACAAGACCGATCGCCATGATAATACAGGCGATCATAAGTCCTTTCTTATAAGTCTCCATCAATCGTTTCCGGTTTCTAGCGCCGTAATTGAAACCCATGATCGGCAGAACTCCCTGGTTCAGACCGAAGACCGGCATGAAGATAAAGGACTGCAGTCTGCCGTATACACCCATAACGGCAACAGCTGTTTCCGTTAGTGTTCCCAGAATGATGTTCATGCCGAACTGCATGATAGATGCGATGGACTGCATTAAAATCGCCGGTGCACCTACTGCATAGATATCCCGGACGATCCTGCCCTTGAATTTCCAGCCCCACAAGCGGACCTTTACGGCGTGTTTCCCCTTAAACAGCACGATCTGTCCCACACACATGGAGAGAAACTGTCCCCCAATAGTGGCAACCCCGGCTCCAGCCACTCCAAGTTCCGGGAACGGTCCGATACCGAAGATGAACAACGGATCTAAAATGATATTGGAAACACCGCCAATGATGCCGCAGATCATTGGAACGATCATATTGCCTGTTGCCTGCAGGATCTTCTCGGATGTCATCTGCACGATACAGAACAGCGAACCTATGGTGATGATCCGCATATAACTGCTTCCGCTTTCTACAATAAACGGCGTGTCCGACATAAGATTCATGAACGGACTGGTCAAAAAGATCCCGATCAATGCAAAAAACATCCAGTTAAAAAACGAAAGTCTGTAGCCGTGATTGGCAGCCATATCGGCTTCTTCATACAGCTTTGCCCCCAGTCGCCTGGAAATCAGAGAGTTGATCCCTACACCTGTTCCGATCGCTATAGAGATCAGCAGCATCTGGATCGGGAACACATATGTAACAGCCGCCAGTGCCTGTTCACTGATCATCGATACGAAAAAGCTGTCCACAATGTTATAAAATGCCTGGATCAGCATGGCGATCATTGCCGGCCACGACATGGTGAGGATCAGCCTTCCTACCGGCATCTCTCCCATACGACGCATCCGCATGTCATGCTTGGCATTTTCCTCCGCTTCGTATTCTTCCTCTATTTCCTGGAAATCCTGTTCCTGACTCATAGTTCACCTCATCTGAAATTTATACTCTTACGCATAAAAAATTTGCCTCTGATATGCAGCACATACGGGCAAAATGAAACTCTTTCCATTGATTCGCCTCAAACTGCCGCTTTCTTCCAGCCACCTTCTAAAGCGATGCTACAATCTTAACACTATGTATATCAAAAATCAACCCCCATTCCAAAGATAATAAAAAAGCTGCGAAATGATTGAAAATTCAATAATCCTGCCGCACTTCAAAAACGCAAAAAGCACCGGAAACGAGGAATGATTCCACGCTTTCGGCGCATCCTGCATGTAAACACCGGGCTTACTTCAAAATAACCGGGTTTACGGTGTAGTCTGGGCCCGCTTCCGCAGGCCCGCCTACAAATATATGTGTGATAGATTTGATAGATTTCTCTTTTTATGCAAATCAGTCAGCAACCTTTGTTCTGTAGATGAATTTTACGGTTCCATCCATGCCGTCCGGCACCTGTGTGAAGGTGTTGTAAGCTTTGCCTGCAGCCACCAGAGATTCTGCATTGTTGACTGTGCCTTTCAGCTTGTCATTGTACAGGCTTACGATCTTGCCGATTCCCTCTTTGTAGAACTGACTCATGCCGTCATTCAGCTTTTTGGATCCTGCATCCAGCTGACCGATGCCGCTGATGAGCAGACCCGACTTGGAGTACAGCTCGTTCATCCCAGCTGCCAGTTCCGAAGCACCATCGGAAAGCTGAGCTTCACCGGCTGCCAGCTTGGAAGATCCAGTAATCAGTTTATTCAGTCCAACGGAAAGTTCACTGTCAGATGCGGTGGCATCCTGTATAGCTCCTCCCAGTTGCGTTACAATCGCCTGTGTAAGAGCTCTTGCACCTTTAACAGCACCTGGATTTTCAGTGGTTCCATCTCCATTTAATCCAGCTTGAATTGCATCCACTCCTGCAGAAATCGCATTTGCAGACGCTGTTAATGTAGCTGTGTCGAAGCCATTTAAATAATTTTCTTTTGTCTTTACATTGGTTTCCAATGTTGTTAACTGCTCTTCCACACTGGCTTTAGTCTCAGCGTCCATAGAAGTTTCAAGTTTTCTAATCTCTGCAATAGCTTTTTTATCGGATGCTACGCTATTAGAAATTCCTGTTTTGACCGTATCTAATCCTGCGACTTTTTGTGCAAAAGCTTTCGCACTCGGTGCTAATCCTGGATTCTCTTTAGTGTTATTTCCATTTACTTTTGACTGCATATCTTTAAGACCATCAGCCAGCTTTTCACTTTTTGACGCCAAAGTATTCACACCTTCACCCATATCGGTAAGCTTGCTGTTCAATTGACTCGAAAGGAACTGACTTCCTGCCGCCAGATCTTTACTGCCCTGAAGCGCCGTCTTTGTGTTTTCATCGATCTTTGCAGCACCCTGATTCAGCTTGCTGACACCTGCTGCCAGCGTAGCCGAATTGTTGTTTAACGTTTCGATGCCCTTGTACAACGTGTTGGTTCCAGCCACAAGCTGTTTTGCAGCACTGTCCAGCTGATCGATCTGACTGTCCAGATTTCCAGCATTCAGTTCACTGGTATCGATATCCTGGAAGAAGTCATTGGTCACCACTGTCATCATATCCTCAGGGGCGAATTCCTTGGCGTCTCCCGTGATTTCTACCGTGCTGCCGAAGCCAAGTTCTTCTTCTGAAATCCCCAGCGTATCGGCGACCCCAGGTGCCGCCATGCCCACGATAAAGGACTTCTGCCCATCATCGATGACTTTGCCGCTGCTCACGGTCACGTTCTGGAAAGTGTCGTTTTCCAGTACCATGCCAGTCAGAACAACGAACGGTACCTTGGTTCCGTTTAAGGATGTATTGTTCGTATAGTTGATGACGATCTTCACTTTGCCGGTCTGGCCGGAAAGATCTGCACCGTCTACTTCTTTATCATCAAGATAGTATTTGATATCCATAGAAACAGGGGCTTCCTGATCCGTTTTACCCTCATAATAAATATCGTTTCCCTTTGCATTCCAGGAAAGGCTCCCGTCATCCTCGCGGGTAAATTTTTCCTTGCCTTTTACATTTTCAATATCGGTCAATGTGGAAACATCCTCGATCTTATCTTTGCCGGATTTGTTCTTTAAATGATCGCTGACGATGAGATCCGACTGACTTCCGTCGGACTCTGTTACCACGTACACCGTTTCATCCTTTGTATTACCACTGTCCGTCGCTGCGAAAACCGGTGCTGCTGTCATAGTAAATGCCACTACTGCAGCGGATGCGAAGGACAAGATCTTCTTTCTCTTGAATTTCTTTCTAAATTCTACACTCATCTCTGATACCTCCTATTCAGCCGTATCCATAATCGGAGGGATTGCTCCCTTACCGCCTGTATTTCCATTACCATCTTTGTTGATGAACCCCTTGCTCGTCTTGCAGATCAGCTTGTCAAACAGCATGAACATGGACGGCAGGATGAACATAACGACCAACATACTGATGACGGCGCCGCGTGCCATCAGTGTGCACAGCGAACTGATGATGTCGATGTCGGAATAGATCGCAACACCGAAAGTCGCTGCGAAGAATCCCAGTGCACTGACCATGACAGATGGCATCGACGTCGAATGTGCGATTCGCACCGAAGTCCGCTTGTCGTTGCCAAGAAATCTCTCTCGCTTGTACCTGGTAGTCATCAGTATCGCATAGTCTACAGTAGACCCCAGCTGTATCGTACCGATACAGATCGAAGCGATAAACGGCAGCTCCGTCCCCGTAAAGTACGGGATCCCCATATTGATAAAGATCGCCAGCTCGATGACCGCTACCAGGATGATCGGCAGAGAAACCGACCGCAATACAAAAGCGATGATCAGCAGAATCGCCAGGATGGAGATGGCACTGACGACCTTGAAGTCGCGATCTGTAATATCGATCAGGTCCTTGGTGCAAGGCGCTTCTCCAATGAGCATGCCCTTGTTGTCATACTGTTTTACCACCTGATTGATCTCGTCGATCTGCTTGTTTACCTTATCGCTGGCTACTTTGTATTTAGAACTGATGATCAGCAGCTGATAATCGTCGCTCTTGACGATGCTGCCCACCTCGCCCGGCAGGATCTCATCAGGAACTGCAGGACCAAGAGCACTTTCCAGTCCCATAGTGTATTTAACACCGTCTACCTTGTCGATGTCGCTCATCATATTATCTACATCTTTTTTATCCATATCCGCATCCACCAGCAGCATATGAGTCGTGTTCATATCGAACTCATCTCCCAGTTTCTCGTTGGCCACTGCAAACGGCAGCGTCTGCGGCACACTCTTATCCAGGTTGTAATATACGCTGGTATGAGTATATCCAAAGAGCGCCGGTACCAGCAGCACGATGAAGATGACAGCAAAAATACCAGGCTTCTTTGTGATCTTTGCAGAAAGCTTGTCGAATTTCGGCGTAATGTTCTTGTGATGCGTTTTCTCGATAGCCCTTTCAAACGTCAAAATCAACGAAGGCAGGATCGTGATACAACCGAGCACACCAAAAATAACGCCCTTTGCCATAACGATACCCAGATCCCTGCCAAGCGTAAATGTCATGAAACACATAGCCAGGAAACCTGCAACCGTTGTGATCGAACTTCCTGTAATAGATGCGAAGGTATTGGAAATCGCCTGTGCCATGGCAGCATTCTTATCCTTCGACGGATCCTGCCGCTGCTCCTCGTAACTGTGCCAGAGGAAGATGGAATAGTCCATGGTTACCCCCAGCTGAAGCACCGCACTCAGCGCCTTCGTAATGTAGGAAACCTGCCCCAGGAAAAAGTTGGATCCCAGGTTGTATAGTATCGCCATACCGATCCCCGCCATGAACACCACCGGGATCATCCAGGAATCCATGAAAATCGCCAAAATGATGCAGCAGAGCAGTACAGCCAGACCTACATAAATCGGTTCTTCCTTCTCAGCCAGTTCCTTCAGGTCCTCTACAAATGCGGTCATACTGCTGACAAAACACTGTTTCCCGCCGATCTGCCTGATCTTGGCCACAGCCTCCAGACTGCCGTCTGCCGAAGTTCCCTCATCGAAAAACACCGCCATCAGCGTCGTATCCCCGCTGTTGAATTTCTTGTACACATCGCCCGGCACCATCTCCAGGGGCACCGACGAGTCCACAATGCTGTCATACCAGATCACGCTGTCTACATGATCCACATCTTCAAATTTGCTCTTCAGAGCCGAGACGTCCTTCTGGTTCATGCCGTCCACCATGACCATGGCGAAACCGCCCTTCCCAAAGTCATCCAGCAGGATATCCTGCCCCTTGATAGTCTGGATGTCATCCGGCAGATAACTCAGGACATCGTAGTTGATCCGCGTCGCTATCATACCAAGGACAGACGGAATCAAAAGCAGTACGGCAACCACCAGAATCAGCTTCCGTTTCCGCGTGATCGCCTCACCTAGTTTCAACATAATTTCTATCACCCCATATCTTGAAAAAATCTACAGCGTAAGTTTACCACCCTCCCATTTAAAACCAAATAATCAAAAAAAAGACCATGCACAAAATTTGTGCATCAGTCTTTTTTTGCCCAATGGATTCTTTCTGTTTTTTTCTGCAAAGGCGGCTCTTAATCCAATACTTCCCGTGCGCTGTCGATGGCCTGCTGCAGCGTACCACGAAACATATTATCATATAATGCCGCCATGACCGTCGGCGTAGCCTTCATGCCATCCCTGATCCACTGAAAGGTGGCTCCGACAAACGCATTCCGATAAAAATCTGCAACCGTTCCCTTGACCAGTTTGCTGACTTCCTGACCCGCCGTTTCGATCTCGATAAACTGAAGTGCATAGACACCGACTACCTGCTGTACATAAAATTCAAGTTCTTCTTTTCGCGTGGAATAGTAGACGTGTTCGATCATCCTTTTCTTCATTTTCAGATACGACAAAATGTCAAGAAAGACTTCCTTCCAGTCTCCCTTGACTGAGTATTTTTCTAAAGTGGCATCAGCTTCTTCCCGAAAAATATATCCCAGCAGATCATAAATATCCTGAAAATGATAATAAAAGGTATTTCGCGTCAGCCCACACCTGTCAGTAATATCACGCACGGTAATCTTATCAAGCGGCCGTTCCTCCAGCAGGGAAACGGCCGCAGCTGCCAGTGCTTTGCACGTTAAATTTGACATGTTTTATTGCTCCTGTTTTACTCTCCTGTTGAGTTTATGCTTTCCAGAGTCCGTGGAGATTGCAGTATGCATAAACGGCTTCCACATCTTCACCGCCCAGTGCAAATTCCACCTTAGGTGCTCCGGTATGATCCAGATATTTGATCTGGCTGCCATTCTTAGTCTCAACAGCGATCCATGCGATATGATGCTCTTCTGTCATTGGATGCTCTACGCTTCCAACGCTTACGATCAACTTGTCACCGTCTTTTTCTACGACCGGAACATGCTTTTCCTGTGCCGCATCCGTCGTGTTGGCAACCAGTTCAGTCATCTTCTGGCCACAGCACATTACTGGAACGCCACTGTCCTCTACAAAAGTTACGATGTTCTTACAATGTTCACAAATAAAAAATCTCATGTTTCTTACCTCCTTGAAAATGATCTCTATGATCTACATGCCGGGCCTTCACACTTGCCTGCTGCTGGATCGCCGGATCGCTGGATCGC
>JABLTO010066839.1_pt1 | contig 21969 bp, 20 predicted proteins | sample 7160091 | NCBI WGS metagenome assembly JABLTO01 (sample SAMN14651225, study PRJNA627086) | human gut metagenome | isolation source: feces | host: Homo sapiens
AAGGTATTGATTTTGACTCAGTTGTACAAAACACAAAGTCGTCAAAATCAATACCTTTTCATGCTGGCCTTTTCTTAGAAGACGACTTCTCGTAGCGACGAAAATCACAAATATAGATGATTTGATTCTCAGACTTCGTCTGTTTACTCATCCCGGCAAATTCCTATTTATCTATTTGTATCAAAAAAAATACTTGACTTCTCCACCAGCTATGATATATTTGTAATCACTTGCTTTGGTATTCAAACTATTTTAATTCAAAATAATATTATTTCAAAACAATAAGATTTGAAAATAAAAATATTCACATAGAATATCAGAACGAAGTGATCAGAAGTAATCATATGAGCAAGAAAAGGAGAAAGTGATGTTTGTCAAAATAAAAGGGACAGGCTCCTGCCTTCCTGAGAAAGTGCTTGATAATTTTGAAATTTCTCAGTTGGTAGATACGAACGATGAATGGATTCAGAGTCGTACCGGAATCAAGAGCCGGCATATTGCCAGGGAAGAGACAGCAGTTTCTATGGCAGCGAAAGCGGCGAAGAGGGCATTGGAAGATGCACAGGTTGCGGCAGAGGAGATTGACCTTCTCATTGTGTCAAGTGTTTCGTCTGAACAGCTTTTGCCATGTACAGCCTGCAGTGTTCAAAAGGAAATTGGTGCTGTGAATGCAGCAGCATTTGATTTAAATGCGGCATGTTCAGGATTTATAGTAGCTTATCAGATGGCAGCCGGACAGATTAAGGCCGGGCTTTCGAAAAAAGCGCTGTTGATCGGTGTAGAATGTCTGTCGAATATCGTGAACTGGGAAGACAGAGGTACCTGTATTTTATTTGGTGATGGTGCCGGAGCTGCGGTTGTCAGTGCAGATGAAGATGGGAATATAGATGGAAGAGGAAACATTGAGATTCCTTCCGTACTTCATTCCGATGGAAGCAGAGGCGAAGTACTTACCTGTCAGAATCCGACGGGAAAGAGAGCCGATGGTTCTTTAAAAGGTTATGTGGCGATGGATGGCAGAGAGATTTACAAGTTTGCAGCCAGACAGGCTCCTGTTGTAGTGAAGGAAATTCTTGAAAAGGCAGGAAAGTCTGTAGAAGAAGTTGATTTATTTGTTCTTCATCAGGCAAACCGAAGAATTGTCGAGGCAATCGCTAAGCGGTTAAAGCAGCCAATTGAAAAGTTTCCGATGGATATGATGCAGAATGGAAATATGTCCTCTGCGAGTATTCCGGTGCTGCTTGATGAATTAAAGAAAGTCGGAAAGTTACAGCCGGGAATGAAGATAGTTGTTGCCGGGTTTGGCGCAGGCCTTACATGGGGCGGCATGTATTTAGAATGGTAAAAAGGTAATTCCCGGAATTTCCGGATTACATAAAGAAGAAAACAATGTAAGAGTATAAGAAAGAATGAGGTTTATATTATGTTTGAAAAAATTAAAGAATTAATCGTGGAATCTTTAGGAATTGAAGAAGACCAGGTAACAATGGAAGCATCTTTCAAAGAGGATTTAAAAGTAGATTCTCTTGACCTTTTCGAGATGGTTATGAGTCTTGAGGATGAGTTTGATGTAGAAATCCCTACAGAAGAGTTAGAGAAGATGGAAACTGTTGGAGACGTTGTAGAGTACATCAAAGAACATAAATAGGCAGAGGGACAAAGAATGAAAACAGTGATTACAGAATTGCTTGGAATTGAGTACCCGGTAATTCAGGGCGGTATGGCATGGGTTGGAACAGCCGAGCTTGCCGCCGCTGTTTCCGAAGCCGGTGGACTTGGAATCATTGGTGCGGGCGGTGCACCTGCTTCTTGGGTAGAAGAACAGATTCATAAAGTAAAGGAAAAAACAGATAAGCCATTTGGCGTGAATCTGATGTTATTAAATCCAGAGGCAGATGCGATTGCCGAACTTCTTGTAAAAGAGGAAGTAAAGGTAGTAACAACTGGTGCAGGTAACCCGGAAAAGTACATGGAAGAATGGAAGAAAGCCGGTGTTCGCGTCATTCCAGTTGTAGCAAGTACTGCTCTTGCAAAGCGAATGGAAAAGGCTGGTGCGGACGCGGTTATCGCAGAAGGTACCGAGTCAGGCGGACATATTGGAGAGACAACAACAATGGCATTAGTACCACAGGTTGTTGATGCAGTAAATATCCCTGTAATTGCAGCCGGCGGAATTGCAGACGGAAGAGGAATGGCAGCCGCATTTATGCTTGGCGCAAAGGCTATCCAGATGGGAACGATTTTCGTTGCATCTAAGGAATCCATCGTAAGTGAAGCCTATAAGAATAAAGTAATTAAAGCAAAAGATATTGATACAAAGGTAACCGGAAGAACAACAGGGCATCCAGTTAGATGTTTAAGAAATCAGCAGACAAGAGAGTATTTGAAGTTAGAGCAGGCAGGCGCTTCCTTTGAAGAACTTGAGAAGCTGACACTTGGAGGTCTTAGAAAGGCGGTTGTTGACGGCGATGTCATTCATGGAAGCGTGATGGCAGGCCAGATTGCCGGTCTTGTAAAGGACAGCAGAAGTTGTAAGGAAATTATCGAAGGAATCTGCAGGGAGATGAAGGACGTTGTTCTTTCACAGGCAGAGAATATCGGGAGGTAGAGTAAATGAGTAAAATAGCATTTCTTTATCCGGGACAGGGAGCACAGGTCGCAGGAATGGGTAAAGATTTTTATGAAAAAAGCCCACTGGCAAAAGAAGTATTTGATAAGAGCTGTGAGATTTTAGGACAGGACATGAAACATATCTGTTTTGAGGAAAATGAGCTCCTTGACAGAACGGATTATACACAGGCTGCATTAGTTACTACCTGTATGGCAATGACAAAGGAGATTATGGCAAGAGGGCTTACACCAGACATGACAGCCGGACTTAGTCTCGGAGAATATTGTGCAATTACAACAGCAGGAGGCATGGAGCTTGAGGATGCTATTAAGATGGTGTGGCTCCGTGGAAACCTCATGCATAACGCAGTACCGAGCGGTAAGGGCGGTATGGCCGCTGTACTTGGTCTTTCCGGAGAAGCGGTAAATGAGGCGATTGCATACATGGAAGGTGTTTACGTTGCAAACTATAACTGTCCGGGACAGATTGTTATTACCGGAGATAAGGAAGCGGTAGAGAATGCAGCACCAGCTTTAAAAGAGGCGGGAGCAAAACGTGTCATTCCATTAAATGTAAGCGGACCATTCCATTCCATTTACTTAAAAGAAGCAGGAGAGAAGCTTTATCAGGCACTTTCCGAAGTGACATTAGGAGAGTTAAAAATTCCTTATGTGACAAATGTGGATGCAAGTATCGTGACAGATACGACAAGAACAAAAGAATTATTAAAAGAACAGGTTTATTCCTCCGTTTTATGGGAGCAGAGTGTGCGTGCCATGATAGCAGACGGTGTGGACGTTTTCGTAGAAATCGGACCGGGAAAGACTTTGAGCGGCTTTATGAGAAAGATTGACCGTAACGTAAAGATGTTCCGAATCGGAACGATGGAAGATATCGACAAGACAGTGGAAGCTATAAAGGAGTTATAGATATGTTATTAGAAGGAAAAACAGCAATTGTGACCGGCGCGTCCGGCGGAATCGGAAAAGCAGTTGCCATCGCTCTTGCAAAAGAAGGGGCAGCAGTAGCCGTACATTTTCACGGAAATGAAGAAAAGGCACTTCTTGTAAAAAAAGAAATTGAAGAGGCAGGTGGAAAAGCAGAAATTTTCCGTGCCAATGTTGCAGATTTTGAAGAATGTAATGCTTTAGTAAAAGCGGCAGCCAAGACATTTGGCAGCATTGATATTCTTGTAAATAATGCAGGAATTACAAAAGATGGCCTTTTAATGGCTATGAGTGAAGCAGATTTCGATAATGTAATAGATACGAACTTAAAGGGATGTTTCCAGATGATTCGTTTTGCGAGCCGTCGTATGATGAAGCAGAGATATGGAAGAATCATCAATGTAAGTTCCGTTTCCGGCGTCGCCGGAAATGCCGGTCAGGCGAACTATAGTGCATCCAAAGCAGGAATAATTGGATTAACCAAATCCGCAGCAAAAGAATTAGCGTCCAGAGGAATTACCTGTAACGCTATTGCTCCGGGATTCGTAAAAACAGAGATGACAGATGTACTTTCTGATGAAGTAAAAGAAAATGCAAAGAAACAGATTCCACTTGGCCGTTTTGCAGAGCCGGAAGATATTGCGAATGCAGCAGTATTTTTAGCTTCTGACAAAGCGTCTTATATTACCGGTCAGGTACTTTTAGTGGATGGTGGTATGGTGATGTAAGTGAGAGAAAGGATTTTTCTGATATGAAAAGAAGAGTAGTAATTACCGGAATGGGTGCTGTGACTCCAATCGGAAACACATTAGACGAATTCTGGAATGGAATTAAAGAAGAAAAGGTAGGTATCGGAGCTATCACAAAGTTCGATACCGAAGATTATAAAGTAAAGATTGCAGCCGAAGTAAAAGATTTCAATGTAAAAGAAAGACTTGATAACAAGGCAGCAAGAAGAATGGAAGTTTTCTCCCAGTATGCCGTAGCTGCATCAAGAGAAGCATTTGCCATGGCAGGTCTTGATATGGAAAAAGAAGATCCATACCGTGTCGGTGTTATCATTGGTTCCGGTATCGGCGGTCTTTCCAGCATGGAGAAAGAGCATGAGAAAATCATTACAAAGGGACCAAAGAGAGTGAGTCCAATGCTTATTCCTTTAATGATTTCCAACATGGCAGCAGGAAATGTAGCGATTGACTTAGGCTGCAAAGGCAAATGTACTGACGTAGTAACTGCCTGTGCGACAGGAAGTAACTCTATCGGAGATGCTCTTCGTGCCATTCAGTACGGAGATGCCGATGTTATGCTTGCCGGTGGAACAGAAAGCAGTATCACACCAGTTGCCGTTGCTGGATTTACAAATCTGACTGCACTTTCCAGTGAGAGCGACCCGTTACGCGCGTCTCTTCCATTTGATGAGGCAAGAGGCGGATTCGTTATTGGCGAGGGAGCTGGAGTTGTTGTATTAGAGGAATTAGAACATGCGAAAAAGCGTGGAGCAAAGATTCTTGCAGAGTTAGCCGGATATGGTTCTACCTGTGATGCCTTCCACATCACTTCTCCTGCAGAGGACGGAAGCGGTGCAGCAAAAGCAATGGAACTTGCCATGGAAGAAGCAGGTGTAAAACCGGAAGAAGTAGATTACATTAACGCACATGGAACAGGAACCCACCACAACGATTTATTTGAGACAAGAGCTGTAAGACGTGCCTTTGGTGAGAGCGCAGACCATTTAAAAATGAGTTCTACAAAGTCAATGATCGGACATTTGCTTGGAGCAGCCGGAGCGGTAGAGTTAATCGTTTGTGTGAAGTCCATCGAAGAAGGCTATATCCATCCAACCGTAGGAACAACCAATCCTGGTGAGGGATGCGATCTTGACTATGTAATTAACGGAGCAGTAGAGCAGGAAGTGAATGTAGCCATCTCCAACTCTCTTGGTTTTGGAGGACATAACGCTTCTCTTCTTGTAAAGAAATACGAGGAGTAGACAGATATGGATTATCAGCAGATTTTAGAATTAGTAAAAGAAGTATCAAAAGCAGGGCTTACGAACTTTGAATATACAGAGGGTAATATCCGCATTGCCATGAGTTGTCCACAGCCAGAAGAAAAAATCGTTGTGCCAGCTTCAAACATTGCGTTACAGGAAGCCATTGGTGTCAGCGCAAACAGCGTGAATGGTGCAAATACAGCCGGAACAGAGGGAGTTGCAGCTACAGCAGCTGCACAGTCACAGGCAGCAGAAGCAGTCGGGGAAAAGGGTGGAAACCTCGTAAAATCCCCGTTAGTTGGTACATTTTATGCAGCACCTTCTGAAGATGCAGAGCCTTTCATAAAAGTAGGGGATACTGTAAAGAAAGGGCAGACTTTGGCCATTGTTGAGGCAATGAAGCTTATGAATGAGATTGAGAGCGAATTCGATGGTGTTGTTACGGAAATTCTTGTAGAAAATGAAGAGAATGTGGAGTATGGACAGCCGTTATTCAGAATTCAGTAATATTGATAAGGTATGAATTTAAGTCTGATTTTCTCAAGTTAATAAGTCAGAAGCTTTAACAGAAAGTAAAAACAGGTTTTTATAAATATAAGTAAAGCAGTAAACAGGTTGGAAGAAAATTATGAGATTAGGAATTAAAGAAATTGAACAGATTTTACCACACAGACATCCATTTCTTTTAGTTGATTACATCGAAGAGATGGAACCAGGTGTCAGTGCCGTAGGATATAAATGCGTAACATTTCATGAAGACTTTTTCCGTGGACATTTTCCACAGGAGCCAGTTATGCCAGGTGTTCTTACTGTAGAAGCGTTAGCGCAGGTAGGGGCAGTTGCCATACTTTCCTTAGAAGAAAATAAAGGAAAGACAGCATATTTTGGTGGGATTAATAAATGCCGTTTTAAAGGGAAAATTGTTCCGGGCGATAAAGTAAAGCTTGAGACCAAAATCGTAAAACGTAAAGGCCCGATGGGCGTGGGAGAAGCCACAGCCTATGTGGACGGAAAAGTAGTAGTAAAGGCAGAATTAACTTTTATGGTTGGTTGATTTTTCATCAGAATAAGTCTTAAGGAAGATAGACAGAACATAGAAATAGCATAATTTTAGGATAGAGAATTGTGGCAGAAGTTGTCGCAATAAAGATAAAAGGAGAACATAATGATTCGGAAAATATTGATTGCAAACAGAGGAGAGATTGCCATCCGCATCATCCGTGCTTGCAGAGAGATGGGAATTGAAACTGTTGCAGTGTATTCCGAAGCAGACCGGGAGGCACTTCATACACAGCTTGCCGATGAGGCGGTCTGTATCGGACCTGCTGCAGCAAAAGACAGTTATCTGAATATGGAGCAGATTATCAGCGCAACGATGATTACCGGTGCGGATGCCATACATCCGGGATTTGGTTTTTTATCAGAAAACAGCCAGTTTGCGAAACTGTGTGAGGCCTGCCACATTACTTTTATCGGTCCGGACTCTGATATTATTGCCCGACTTGGCAATAAGGCAGTAGCAAGACAGACAATGGTAGATGCTGGTGTCCCAGTAATTCCAGGATGTCAGAAGGCGCTTACTGATGTAAAAGAAGCGTTGGAAATTGCAAAAGGAATCGGCTTTCCAGTTATCGTAAAGGCCGTTCTTGGTGGCGGCGGTAAGGGAATGCGTGTCGCTTACAATGAGGATGAGTTCGAAAATGCATTCTTAATGGCGCAGAAAGAATCCGGACTTGCTTTCGGTGATGAGAGCATGTACTTAGAGCATTTTGTAGAGAATCCCCGCCATATAGAGTTTCAGATTCTTGCCGACAATTATGGTAATGTCATTCATTTGGGAGAACGCGACTGTTCTGTGCAGAGAAATCATCAGAAAGTCATTGAGGAATCCCCATCTGCCGTAGTAGATGAGGAACTTCGTGAGAAAATGGGACAGGCAGCTGTTCTTGCAGCAAAGGCAGCAGGATATAAGAATGCAGGAACGATTGAATTTCTCCTTGAAAAAGATAAAAGCTTTTACTTTATGGAAATGAACACTCGTATCCAGGTAGAACATCCTGTCACAGAATGGGTTACAGGAATCGACTTGATTAAAGCACAGATTCGAATTGCTGATGGCGAGAAACTGAAATGGAAGCAGGAAGATATCCAGATTACCGGTCATGCCATTGAGTGCCGTATCAATGCGGAAGACCCATCAAAGAACTTCCGTCCATGTCCTGGAAGAATTACCGATATGTATCTTCCAGGTGGAAAAGGTGTTCGTATTGACAGTGCAATCTACAGTGGATGTGAAGTATCCCCATACTATGATTCTATGATTACAAAGCTCATTGTATTTGCGGCAACGAGAAAAGAAGCAATTGCAAAAATGCATCGTGCATTAGGCGAAGTTATCATCGAGGGAATCACAACGAATATTGATTTCCTTTATGAGATTATGGAACGTCCGGATTATCAGGAGGGCGATTTTACGATTCAGTATTTGGAAAAGGTGCTTGAAGAACGTAGTCAGGAAATCAAAAAGTAAGATTCACATCTTATTTTGTATTTTTGAGATGTATTTCCTATCTATTTGGCTGACGTAGTTCGCCATGTAGCTTTCATTTAAGCGAAAGCTTTTGTAAATTAGATGTACATCTTGCAGAAATATTTTCCAGACATGTTCTTGAAGAGATGGGAAAAATAAATAGTCAGTGGCCCGTAATGAAAAAATAACAGGTTTACCTGTTATGTACGAAAGGATTTATTTATGAAATTAAAAAGTATATTTAAGAAAACACCCGTCACAAAGCCGGAAGTAAAAGAAGCTGCCAGACAGGTAAAGCCAGAAGTTCCAGAAGGACTTTTAAAACGCTGTAATAAATGTGGAAAGGGTATTTTCACAGAAGATTATAAGAAGAATTTATATATTTGTCCAAAGTGCGGAGGCTACCTTCGTATGCCAGCCCAGAAAAGGATTGCATTTTTAACAGAAAAGGATTCTTTTGAAGAATGGGATACCGGGCTTACAACAGAGAATCCTCTCCATATGATTGGGTATCCAGACAGAATCAAATCCCTGCAGGAAAAAACAAAGTTAGATGAGGCAGTCATCACAGGAAAAGCTCGCATCGGAGCAAATGAAGTTGCTCTTATGGTCATGGATGGGCGATTCCTTATGGCAAGTATGGGTGAAGTCGTTGGTGAAAAAATTGCAAGAGGTGTAGAACGCGCGACAAAAGAAAAACTTCCTGTCATTATTTTCACCTGCTCTGGTGGTGCGAGAATGCAGGAAGGTATGACCTCTCTTATGCAGATGGCTAAGACTTCTGCCGCATTAAAACGACACAGTGACGCTGGCTTACTTTACATTACAGTTCTCACAGATCCGACAACAGGCGGCGTTACCGCAAGTTTTGCTATGCTTGGCGATATCATTTTAGCAGAGCCAAAGGCACTCATCGGATTTGCAGGCCCGCGAGTTATCGAGCAGACCATTCACAAGAAGCTGCCGAAAGGATTCCAGCGTTCCGAATTTCTCTTAAAACACGGTTTTATTGATAAAATCGTTGAGAGAAAAGATATGAAAACGGTGTTGGAGAAGATTCTTACAATGCACCGTTTAACAGCAGAAGGGGTAGCGGAGAATACAGGTAATAATGCAGTCTTCAATGATGGTGATATTACAGTGGCATCAGAACAGGAAGCAGGTCAGACAGTTAAAATAGTGAAAAACTCCCGCAAACAAAAACTTTCCGCAACACAAAAGAAACGTGCATCAGAAAAAACAGCCTGGGAGCGCGTCCTGACTTCCCGTGAAAAAGACCGCCCAGTTGGTGAAGATTATATCAGCGGATTATTCGAAGAATTTATCGAATTCCACGGAGACAGAAACTTTGGCGATGATGCCGCCATCTGCGGAGGTATTGCTTATTTTCAGGGACAGCCGGTAACCGTTATCGCGCAGATGAAAGGAAAAAGTACTTCAGAAAATATTGAGCGTAACTTTGGGATGCCGGAGCCAGAAGGCTATCGTAAAGCACTTCGTCTTATGAAGCAGGCCGAAAAGTTCCACCGTCCAATCATCTGTTTTGTCGATACACCGGGAGCTTTCTGTGGAATGGAAGCCGAGGAACGAGGCCAGGGTGAGGCAATCGCCAGAAATCTCTATGAAATATCTTCCTTAGAGACCCCAATTCTTTCCGTCTTAATCGGAGAAGGCGGCAGCGGCGGTGCGCTTGCCATGGCAGTAGCCGATGAAGTCTGGATTCTTGAAAATGCAGTTTATTCTATTCTTTCTCCAGAAGGATATGCGGCCATTTTATGGAAAGATGGCAGTCAGGCAGCCCGCGCAGCCAAAGCAATGAAACTGACTTCTTATGATTTATACAAGGCAGGTTTTGTTGAAAAAATTATTCCAGAGCCGGAATCCTATACATTAGATTCGATGATGAATGTATTTGATAATTTAGAAGAAAATATCTCCGCATTTTTAGAAAACAGCAAGGAAATGACAGAAAAAGAGAGAGTTGAGGCAAGATACCAGCGTTTTCGCAGTATGTAAGAAACGCTTTATAAAGAACTAATATGATTCACATAAAATAAAATGAAATGTCAGTGATGTCACATTAGTACTTATAGGAGAATATAACTTATGAAGAAAAACATATTTTCTATTGGAAAAAAACAAGTAAGAGTTCCAATCGTACAGGGTGGAATGGGTGTTGGTATCAGTCTTGGGAGGCTTGCCGGAACAGTTGCAAAAGAAGGTGGAGCCGGAACAATCTCCGCCGCACAGATTGGTTTTAAAGAGCCAGATTTTTATGAGAATCCCATAGAAGCCAATAAACGTGCCATTCATAAAGAAATGCAAAAAGCGAGAGCGATTTCACCGGATGGAATTGTTGGCTTTAACCTTATGGTAGCCATGAACGATTATGAAACCTATGCCCGCGAAGTAATTGCAGCAGGAGCTGACTTTATCGTATCGGGAGCAGGTCTTCCCGTAGATCTGCCTGCGTATACAGCAGACAGCGATATTGCGATTGCCCCGATTGTATCCACACAGAAATCCGCTCATGTCATTTTAAAATTCTGGGATAAGAAATATAAAAGAACCGCCGATTTTATTGTGATAGAAGGACCGATGGCGGGAGGGCATTTAGGATTTCATAAAGAACAGTTAGAAGAATTTACTCCAGATATTTATGGAGAAGAAGTAAAGAAGATTATTACCGTAGTACAAAAATACGAAGAAAAATATGAGAAAAAAATACCTGTCATCCTGGCAGGAGGCATTTATGACCATGCCGATTATGATAGAGCATTTTCTCTTGGTGCAGACGGGGTGCAGATTGCGACCCGATTTGTGACAACCGAAGAATGCGATGCAGATGAACGCTATAAACAAACCTATATTCAAGCAGAAAAAGAAGATATCGTTATCGTAAAAAGTCCGGTCGGAATGCCGGGAAGAGCAATCAGAAACACATTTTTAGATAAAGTAAAATCCGAAGGAAGGATACCGCCGACGAAATGTCTTCGCTGTATTCATACCTGTAATCCGGCAGAAACACCGTACTGTATCACAGAAGCACTCATCCATGCAGCCAAAGGAGAGACAGAAAACGCCCTTTTATTCTGCGGAGGACGCGCTTATGAGGCAAAAACAATCGAAACAGTAAAAAAAGTAATTGATTATTTCTGTAGTTCTTGTATATAATGATAATAAAAGAAGATAAATCTCATAATTGTATATAAATATAGAGAGTTGCGATGGAATTTAGGATACATCCCTGCTATCATAAATGCAGGTCTTTATAAGTGACAGATGATTTATAGGGTTATCATGCGATAAAAACGATACGGTATTAGATAAGGTGAGAATATAGGAATGAACGATGTAAGAGAAACGATAAATACAATGTTAGTAAAGACTTTCCACGAGATTTTAGAGCTGGAAGAGAAGGCAATCATCACAGATGAATTTTCCGATATCAGTAACAATGATATGCATATCATAGAAGCCATCGGTCTTGGAGATGGTGCACGCATGAGCGTAGTAGCAAAGCGGCTGAATATCACTGTAGGCTCTCTCACAACATCCATGAACAGTCTGGTGAATAAAGGGTATGTGGCAAGAGCCAGAAGTGAGAAAGACAGACGAGTAGTTAATGTCTATCTCCTCGAAAAGGGAATTGCTGCCTACAAACATCACGAAGAATTTCATGAGAAAATGTTAGATGCCATTATGGAAACATTAAGTCCGGAAGAACTCGTTGTCTGGGCGAAGTCCTGTGATCGTCTGACACAGTTTTTAAAATCTTACGACAAAAGCCACATTAAAAAGGCCAAATAAAACAAAAAGTGAAAAAAAGAGGAATAATTCGATACCTGTCTGCATAAGTTTATAATGCAGACAGGTATTTTTTGTATATCACAAAGCGACTTACTAAAAATAATAATTTCTAATAAAAATTCTAATATACTAAGAACTATATATATAATGATTAAGCTTAAAATACAAAATGTCTCTGAATATGATACAAAATAAAAATTAAACAAAAAATAAAAAAATAAATGTAGTAAAACGACAAAAAACTATTTATTTTTATTCAAGTGTAGTGTATAATGTAGAAAATACGAAAAGTAATATCAGAATAAGCAGGGGGAAAAGTTATGTTATCATTATATTCTTTAATATGGACGTTTTTAATTAGTTGTCCAATGTTACTCCTCATATTTATTCTGAGAAGGCGATCAGATTATTTAACAAAGTATGGAGTTACGTTTATTTCGATTCTTTACATATTTTGTACGGTAAGAATGCTATTTCCGATAGAATTTCCGAGTCATCAGAAGGTGATATGTGATCCGTATTTGTACTCATTTCTTATGAATTTATATGCTAAGTCAGAAGATATCCATAAGAAGATTGTTATGGCAGTTATTCTTACAATATGGATAATTGGTATTATCATAGCAGTTGTTCACAAGATGAGAGAATGGAATAAGGTAAAGGGATATCTTATAAAAGGAACTTCTGAAGGAGATGGAGTAGCAGAGAAAATTTTAAGAGAAATTGATTCAGAATGTCCGATTAAGATTGAGTATAATCTGGCAATTGCAGAACCATTTATTAAGGGACTGCGACATCCAGTTATATATCTTCCAGAGAAGGAATGTAATGAGAAAGAACTGGAATTTATTCTCATGCATGAATATCTTCATTGGAAGAGAAAAGATTTATGGAAGAAGTTTATAATTAATATTATAGGAATGATATTCTGGTGGAATCCATTGGCATATTTACTTTGTAAAGATTTAGACCAGATTATAGAATTAAACTGTGATAATGCGATGTCGAAGAAATACAGTGAGATGGATACCCTGTATTATCTGGATACACTGACCTATATGGCAGGTGGCAGAAGAGCGAACTTTGATAAAGTTTCCTCAAATACATTAGGATTTGTAAAGAAGCTTGAAGTAAGGCCATTAAAGCAGAGATTTCATTATGTGATGTTTAAGAAAGATGATAGGAAGACGCAGAGAAAGATGAATCTGTTTATCTTGGGTGTGAGTGTTATTTGGTTTGTTGCATCTTATTATTTTATCTTACAGCCAGATTATTCTATACCGCAAATGGATGTACAGGAAGATAATACACCGTTTATTGCGGATGATGAAAATTCTTATTTGGAAGAACAAAAAGATGGAAGTTATATCTTTCATTATGCAGGATTTACAGATAAAGTTTCGAAAGAAGATGTAGAGAGTGGAGGTTATGAAGGATATCCAATTATTAAATATAAAGAAAAGTAAGTTTGTCATTCAAAGAAAAGGGATACACATATGTAGTAATAATTCACCGGGTAATTGTTGAATTTTTTCGTATTTTATTATATGATATACTTAGTATTAAACAATGAAGAAAAGGGGTATATCATGAAAAGAAAAATTCCAAAGATTACCAATAGTGAGAAACAGATATTAGAAGTATTATGGGATGAGGAGAAGCCTCTTACATCTTCAGAGATTGTAGGAGTTTCTGATGATAGAACATGGAAGGCAAGTTCTGTCCATTTATTGCTGAATTCCCTTTTAAATAAGGATTTGGTAGAAGTTGCCGGTTTTAAGAAGACAACGAAGAATTATGCCAGAACTTTCCAGCCAACAATGACAAGAGAAGAATATTCAATTAATCAGCTCCGTCAGGAGCAGAGAAATACGAGCCGTACATTATCCAGACTATTTAACGCACTGTTAAAGGATGAGGAAGATGACGACTTATTAAAAGAACTTGCAGATATGGTAGATTCCAGAAGAAGCCAGATTCGAAAAGACTGATAGGCAATACTGCACATACGTTTTTACATTTCTCTCCGGTTATGAATATAAATACACATTACGATAAGTTCAATAGAAATCTATTGAAGTAATACAAGTTTATAGAAGTAACCCCTATTATAAAGTTTATGAATAGAAGGAGAGATAATGATGAGAAAAGCAAAATGGAAAAGAGTAGTAGCGGCAGGTGCGATTCTTATGAGTCTTGGAATGGTATTTCCGGCAGCAGATATTCAGGCAGAGGAAGTTGACTTTGGACCAGGAATTGTAGAAATCGTGGATGATGATAACATTAGTACCTGTGCAGATCGGATTACCGTAGTCTATCGTATTCATAATGGAAGACGACAGAAACGCCGTTGGAATCGAACACAAGGTAAATGGATTGACAAAGACTGGATTGATCTTGGTCCAGCATAGAATTTAAAAGTAACTACATAAAGATAATAGGGCTTATTTCCCGGCTACATTTGTAGCCGGGCTTTTTTATATTTTATCATATTTTATCAGGCAGAACGGAACGTTTAGCGCAACAGAACAAAATCAAGCTTATAATCTCCCCTTTTTTTTGCAGTTATCTGTGATAAGCTGTCTGCAGATTTCTTCAGGGAGGTATCTGTTTTACTTTACAGCCCGGAATTTATTCAGAAAGCTCTTCCCATTTGTCGTAGAGTTCTAGGAGTGCAGCCTCATTTTCCTCTAATTTCGTATTCAGCTCCATAAGCTTCGCCACATTAGTAGCATTCTCTGGAAGTGCCATTTCTTCCTTTAACTGGTCGTTTTCTTCTTCTAAACGGCTGATTTCCTTTTCTGTTTTCTTTAAGTCGTTAGCACGTTTACGCTGTCTGGCAGCTTCCTCGCGGGAACGCTTCCAGTCTTCTTTCGCTTTTTCTGGAGAAGGAGCCGGAGCGGCATCTGTGGCGGAAGTAAGCGTGATGTTATCGCTGTCCGCTGAGATGTTTCCAGCCTCTTTTTGTTCTAAGTAATAGTTATAGTTGCCTTTATAGTTTACGATGCCTTCTGGGGATAAATCCAGAATTCTGGTGGCAGTCTGGTTGATGAAGTAACGGTCGTGGGAAACGTAGAATACGGTTCCTTCGTAATTGTTGATGGCTTCTTCCAAAATCTCACGGGACTGGATGTCTAAGTGGTTGGTCGGCTCATCAAGAATAATGAAGTTGGCATTAGAAAGCATCAGCTTTGCAAGGGAAACACGTCCTTTTTCTCCACCACTTAAGGTTCCGATCACCTGGAATACGTCTTCGCCAGTAAAAAGGAAGGCGGCGAGTACGTTACGGATGCGGGTGTTTGTGAGCTTTGGATACGCATCGGAAATCTCATCAAAAATCGTTTTGCTATCGTCTAGTACGTGCTGTTCCTGATCGTAGTAGCCGATGGAAACTTTAGAGCCATATTGGATTTTACCAGAGTCGGCGCGAAGCTGGCGGTTGATGATTTTTAAGAGGGTGGTCTTTCCCGTACCGTTTGCTCCGAGGAGGCCGACAACTTCCCCTCGTTTAATCTGCACATTTAAATTGCGGAATAAGGCTTTGTCACCAAAAGATTTGGAAAGTCCCTCAATTGTAAGTACATCATTACCGCTGAGGACTTCTGGTTCTAAAGTGATACGCATCTTGCTGTTTAAGACAACGGGTTTGTCTACGAGTTCAAGTTTACTGAGCATTTTCTCACGGCTTTCCGCACGTTTGATGGATTTCTCACGGTTAAAGGAACGGAGTTTTGTGATTACTTCTTCCTGATGGTGGATTTCCTGCTGCTGGTTCATGTAAAGCTTCATCTGTGCATCACGCTGTGCCTTTTTCTTTTCGGCGTAGGCACTGTAATTGCCGTTAAATACCTGACTGGTTCCGCGCTCAATTTCGATAACCTTATCCACAACTTTATCAAGAAAATAACGGTCGTGGGAAACGATTAAAACGGCACCACGGTAGTTAGAAAGGAAAGTCTCTAACCAGCGAATGGATTCCATATCAAGGTGGTTGGTCGGCTCATCGAGTAAAATCAGATCCGGGTGCATTAAGAGAATACGGCTTAATGCGACACGGGTTTTCTGACCACCGGAAAGTGTATGGATTGGTGTGGCAAACTGGCTTTCATCAAATCCAAGTCCCTTTAATACGCCAGTGATTTCACTTTTCCAGGCATAGCCGTTTGCTTTTTCAAAACGGTCTGTCAGGCGGGAATAGCTTTCCATTGCACTTTCTAATGCTTCACCGGATAAGGTACTGATGTCCTTTTCAAGCTGGCGAATCTTTTTTTCCATCTCGATAATCTCTTTTTTGGCATCGAGCATCTCTTCATAAATACTGCGATGAGAGCTTACATCAATAACCTGAGATAAATAACCGTAGGTAGAGCCTTTCTGGAAAATAACTTCTCCGTTGTCTGCCTCATATTCTCCAGTAATGATTTTAAAAAGGGTAGTTTTTCCGGCACCGTTAATACCGATAACTGCTGCTTTTTCCCCTTCATTAATTAAAAAATTAACATTATTTAATACGGATTTGCCGCCGAATGCTTTTTCGATTTTCTGACAGGCTAAAATCATAATAACCTCCAAATTAGTTATATTGTTGTTGCATTATTATAAAGTAGAAATATTTCTGATGTATTTTATCATGAAAGAAAAAATAAGTAAATAAGTGTTATAATTTTTAACAATCTTATTTGACATTAAAAGAATTTTTGTATATAATTGATTCATTAGAGCTTAAGAATGGGAATTTTTTATCAAAGGGAGGAACTTATGCCAGATAGTAAAACAGTTGTAAAATCAGGAAGTGAAAAGTCTATTTCTCCGGCAGTGATAAAAAGATTGCCCCGGTACTATCGGTATCTTGGAGATTTACTGAAGAATAATGTTGTTCGTATTTCCTCTAAGGAACTGAGTCAGAGAATGAACGTCACTGCTTCCCAGATTCGTCAGGATTTAAATAATTTTGGCGGGTTTGGTCAACAGGGATATGGTTATAATGTAGAGTATCTTTATAATGAGATGGGCAAGATTCTTGGACTGGATAAGACGAATAATATCATTATCGTAGGTGCAGGTAATCTTGGACAGGCGTTGGCGAACAATCAGGATTTTGACAGTAATGGATTTAAGATTATCGGGCTTTTCGATGTGAATCCAAGATTAATTGGTATGACAGTGCGGGGCGTGGAAGTATATGATATCGACATGCTGGAAACATTCTTAAAAGAACATGAGGTAATGATTGCCGCATTGACATTGCCGAAGTCGAAGGCAACGAAAGTTGCAGAACAGTTAGTTGATTTGGGAATCAAGGCATTATGGAACTTTGCACCGGTAGATTTGCATTTTCCAGAAGAGATTCTGGTAGAGAATGTACATCTTGCAGAGAGTATTATGACATTGTCTTATCGAATCCACAGTCACAATCAGTAAGTATAAAGTTTATATTGCAGAAGAGAACGAAGAGATGAGAAGCTGTGTTGTAAGAAACAGATTTTCATCTCTTTTTGCTAAAGGGTGTTTGCATACAGATGGTGATGCAAAGCTTGCTGAAAGTATTTTTCAAACATGTTTTGGAACGATGCAGTTCAACAATATGCTGCATTCTGTATCTTAGAATAAGAAAGGGATAGTTGTTAGAAAGTAGGAGGTTAAATAATGCGTTACGTTGCTTCAAGGGAAGAAATGCAAAATATTGATGCGTATAGTATAAATAACGTAGGGATTCCAGGTATTGTTTTGATGGAAAAGGCAGCACTTGCATTAGAGGAAGTCTTTTTGGAGAGAATACCGACAGATAGCAGGGTGCTGATTGTTACAGAAAAAGGGAATAATGGAGGTGATGGACTGGCGCTGGGAAGACTTCTGTTAGAAGAAGGCTATACCGTAGATTTTTATGAAATCGGAGTCATTCCACATGATTCAGATTCCCATCAGATTCAGAAACACATTTTAGAGCAGATGGAAGCAGATTTTTTGATGAAATTTCCCGATGAGGAGTATGATGTTATCGTAGATGCCATTTTTGGCGTTGGATTAAAGCGAGAAGTGGCAGGACGGCACAGGGAGGTTATTGAGCGCCTGAATCAGATGGAAGCACTGAAGGTTGCGGTAGATGTTCCGTCTGGAGTTGATGCCTCTGCCGGACAGATTCTTGGTATTGCATTTGAGGCGGATATAACGGTCACTTTTGGGCTTCCTAAGGTGGGACTGCTTCTTTATCCAGGGGCAGATGTCAGCGGCGAAGTCATTGTAAAGGAAATCGGTTTTCCGAATAAGGCGGTTGAAGAAATCGCACCGCAGATGGTTTCTTTCACAACAGATGACCTGGAACTTTTGCCGGAAAGAAAGGCATGGACGAATAAAGGAAGTTACGGGAAGGTTCTTCTGATTGCCGGCTCCAAAAATATGGCAGGGGCCGCCCTTTTGAGTGGAACAGCGGCCTATAAGAGCGGAAGCGGTCTGGTACGCATTTTTTCCTGTGAGGAGAATCGTGTGATTTTGCAGGAAAAGCTTCCAGAGGCGATTCTTACGACTTATGATTCGGAAGAAAAGGCATGGGAACTATTACCGGAATCTCTTTCGTGGGCATCTGTTATCGGAATCGGACCTGGAATTGGACAGAGTGCATTTGCAAGGAAGTTAGTAAAACAGGTTCTTACATTAGGAAAGACACCGCTTGTTATTGACGCAGATGGGCTTAATAATCTGGCGGCTTTATTACAAGAAGATACAGAATTAAGGCAGCTATTTCATGAATATGAAGGCGGGATGATTCTTACCCCGCATTTGAAAGAAATGTCCAGATTAACTGGAGAAGAAATTGCAGAAATTCGCAGCAATCTGCCAAAAGCGGCTGCAAGTACTGCAGATAAGGGACATGTTATCGTGCTAAAAGATGCAAGAACCATTGTGTCCGATGGAAGCGTACCTTCATACATTAATATGAGCGGAAACAATGGAATGGCAACTGGTGGAAGCGGCGATGTATTAACAGGAATTATCTGCGGTTTCCTTGCCGGAGGACTTGACATTTTGACAGCGGCACGACTTGGTGTGTACTGTCACGGTCTTGCCGGAGATGCTGCCGCAAAAGAAAAGGGATATTATAGTGTTCTTGCCGGAGATTTACCGAATTATCTCGAAACTATTTTGAAGCGGAAACATTTTCCAGAAGAAATATAAAAAACAAAGGAAATCATCAGAATACTCATGACGTTTGCTGGAAATACTTCATTTAGAAAGAAAAGTAAAATGGAGTGAGTGAAAATGATGATAAAACGTGGAGATATTTATTATGCAGACCTTCGCCCGGTCGTAGGTTCCGAACAGGGAGGTGTCCGTCCGGTGCTTATTATTCAAAATGATGCAGGCAACCGCCACAGCCCTACTGTAATCTGTGCGGCGATCACAAGCCGGATGAATAAAGCAAAACTGCCGACTCATGTGGAACTGTCTACGACGGAGTGTGATATTACAAAGGATTCTGTTGTACTATTAGAACAGATTCGTACAATTGACAAACAGCGGCTAAAAGAACGGGTATGCCATCTTGACACAAACACCTTAAAGAGAGTAAACTATGCCTTAAAAATCAGTCTGGAGCTGATTACATAAAGGACAACACAAAGGAGTAATAAAAATATGAATTTTGAACCAGCAGAGAAAATGAAGAATTTTGAAGCAGGAATTTTTCAGATTTTAGATGAGAAAAAGAAAGAATTGCAAAAACAGGGAAAGAAGATTTACAACTTTTCTGTAGGAACACCAGATTTTGAAACACCGGAATGTGTGATGAAAGCGGTATCCGAAGCCTGCCTTCACCCGGAGAATTATCATTATTCTTTAGGCGAGACCGATGAGCTTTTAGATGCGTTAGCAGCACGTTACAAAAATAGATATAATACGGACATTGCGAAGAATGAGATTATGTCTGTATACGGCTCTCAGGAAGGAATGGCACATATTTTCCTGCCACTCATTAATCCGGGAGATATCGTGCTTTTACCAAACCCAGGATATCCAATCTTTTCAACAGGCGCATTTATTGCACAGAGTAATCAGTGGTTTTATCCGCTGACAGAGGAGAATAACTATCTTCCAGACTTTGATGCCATTCCTGCGGATGTAAAAAAGGCAGCAAAAGTGATGGTAGTATCCTATCCAGCCAATCCAATCTGTAAGACAGCACCAGACGAATTCTACGAAAAGTTAATTACATTTGCTAGGGAAAATAATATTTTAATCATTCATGATAATGCATACTCAGATATTATTTATGACGGAAGAGAAGGCAAGTCTTTCCTTTCTTTCGAGGGAGCAAAGGAAGTCGGCGTAGAATTTTATTCCCTGTCAAAGAGCTATAATTATACAGGTGCGCGTATGTCTTTTGTCATTGGAAATGCACAGGTCATTGAAGTGTTCAAACGTTTCCGTTCCCAGATTGACTATGGTATCTTTCTTCCTGTACAGGCAGGTGCAGTAGCGGCATTAAAATCCGATGATGCTGCCATACAGGAACAGTGCAAAAAATATCAGGAAAGAAGAGATGCACTGTGCGGAGGACTTCGAGAGATTGGGTGGAACATTCCAGACAGCGAGGGAACTATGTTTGCATGGGGGCCACTGCCGGACGGCTATACGAATTCCAATGAATTTGTTATGGAACTTATGGAGAAAACTGGCGTGATCTGTACACCAGGAAGCAGTTTTGGAAGCCTTGGTGAAGGTTATGTCCGTTTTGCTCTCGTACTTCCGCCAGAAGAGATTAAGAAAGCAATTGCGAGCATAAAAGAGTCAGGAATATTAAAATAATTGAAAAAAGATTTCGGTATATTCATTAACACGCTCTGGTACAGTAGCTGATTTTGGAGAATATTGTACAGATTATAAAATAGCATGTTTGTCAATATGCCAGCACAGTAGCCTTTTTATGAAAATATAAAAAATAAAAAAATGGGTGTAAATCGAAAATTTTTGTGGAAAGGTAAATCAGAAAGATAAAGCCAGAATACTTGACTACATAATAAAACGGTGATAAACTTAGAAAAGTTATGCCTATAAGAGTATTTAAATATCATAGAGAAGTGAGGAGAAGATAAAATGTCAGGACATTCCAAGTTTGCGAACATTAAACACAAAAAAGAAAAAAATGATGCTGCAAAAGGTAAAATCTTTACCGTAATCGGTCGTGAAATTGCAGTAGCAGTAAAAGAAGGCGGTCCAGATCCAGCGAATAACAGTAAGCTTCGTGATGTAATCGCTAAAGCAAAATCTAACAACATGCCTAACGATACTATCGAAAGAGGTATCAAAAAAGCTGCCGGAGATGCCAACTCCGTAAATTATGTACAGAATACATACGAAGGATACGGCCCTAACGGAATCGCTATTATCGTAGAAACATTAACAGATAATAAGAACCGTACAGCAGCTAACGTACGTTCCGCATTCTCCAAAGGGCGTGGAAATATCGGTACATCCGGCTGTGTATCTTTCATGTTCCAGAAAAAAGGACAGATCATTGTATCTAAAGAAGAATACGAAACAGATCCAGATGAATTTATGATGGTTGCATTAGATGCCGGAGCAGAAGACTTCGTGGAAGAAGATGACAGCTACGAAATTACTACAGATCCAGACGCATTTGGTGAAGTAAGAGAAGCCCTTGAAAAAGAAGGCGTACCAATGGCATCTGCAGAAGTAACAATGATTCCAGACAACTATGTAACATTAACAGACCCAGAAGATATTAAGAACTTAAACCGTACATTAGACTTACTCGATGAAGATGATGATGTACAGGCAGTATACCATAACTGGGAAGAAGAAGAATAGTTTAACTCCTGATTTGCCGCAGGCAAAATAGACGCTTCCAAAGAGAGCCGATCCCCTATATTTGTGACTTTAGTCGCTGCAGGTTGAATGTTCGCTTAACCGCTTGCATCCAACCTTTGCTCCGAGGCCACAAATATAGGGGATCGGCTCTCTTTGGAAGCTGTTTGTTGGCTGCCCATGCAAATTCAGGATTTATTTTGAGAAAGATTTGAGGGAGGCTTCAGACAGTTGTGACCTTTTGAGGAATTGAAAT